>Ga0115570_10004356_pt1 | contig 10153 bp, 11 predicted proteins | sample COGITO_mtgs_1205_3_FD_87294 | JGI IMG/M metagenome (GOLD analysis project Ga0115570, IMG submission 87294) | Pelagic marine microbial communities from North Sea - COGITO_mtgs_120524 | ecosystem: Environmental > Aquatic > Marine > Epipelagic | place: Germany:Helgoland, sampling site Kabeltonne... | reverse complement strand
TATATCGGAAAACGTTCCATTGCCATTGTTCAAGTACAGAGCATTTGTTCCGGAATTTCCAACAAAAAGATCAGGATAACCGTCATTATTTATATCGCCCCAAGATGCCGATTGGCGTTCTCCATAATCCAAAAAATATGTTGAGTCAATTTCATAATTCAAATCCTGACTAACTCCCATACTGAAAGTAGCATCGATAAATTTACCGTTGTTTTCATTTCGAAGAAGTTTGCTGTAAAAATACTCTAGTCCTCCATGGGCTCTTCTCGAAACTAAAAATACGTCCAAATCACCATCTTGATCATAATCAGCAACTGCTACACCACTATTATCTCCATAAGAATCTAAATCTGCCAAAGCCGAGGCGTACCGGAACTGTTGCGCAGAAAGATTAATGGAGAAAAATAGAAATAAAATTAAGTAGAATACTCTTATTGACATCAATCATTCATGAAAGAGAGTAAAGTTATTAAAATTTATAATTTTAAAAGGTATTGTGAACAAAAAAGCCCGTCATTCGACAGGCTTTTTTTGGGTGGAAGACCGGGCTCGAACCGGCGACCCTTGGTACCACAAACCAATGCTCTAACCAACTGAGCTACAACCACCATTAAAGAAGGGCAAATTTAAACTTATTTATGATTTGTAACAAAATAAAAATCCTAATTAATTTAGATCAAATCAAACAGGCTATTAACTGCAGGAAAACGCTCAACAGTAAAGCCTTCTGCATAGGCTGTGCCAATAATTCTACCAAAATCTGCAGCACGGTATTGAACACTATCAAGAAAGTTTTGAGAAGATATGGCTGTTGATGGAGCCTCACTATCCGGGTCATAAAACTGACTCGAATACGCCTTAACGGCCTGTAACTTCTTATCTATGTAACCCGTAACATCAACCACAATATCGGGCTGAATATGATGCCATTGTATGTAATGAAAGACGTGATTAGGACGCCATGGGTGTTGAATTTGACCGTCTGAATCTTTGGTTTCAATCTTCATCAGTCCGCTTAAAAAACACGCATCACTGACCAGCTGACTACCTTTTCCGTGATCGACATGACGATCTGTTACAGCATTACAGATAACCAATTCTGGTTGATACTTTCTTATGACCTTTATTAAAGCAAGTTGACAATTTTTGTCATTTTGAAAAAAACCATCCGCAAAGCGCATGTTGTGACGGACCTTAACCCCCAAAATACGTGCAGCCTCTTCTGCCTCATCAGTTCGCTGGCTTTCCGAACCACGTGTCCCAAGTTCTCCACCTGTTAAATCTACAATACCAACCGATTTTCCAGCAGCGATTTCTTTAGCTAAAGTTGCGCCAGCACCCAATTCGACATCGTCGGGATGTGCGCCAAATGCAAGAATATTAAGTTTCATCCAATTATTTTATATGGCGAAAATACGACTATTTTAAATATTGCTCATTTCTACCTATGTTCCATTAATTAGCTCTTCGATACGTTCTATTTTATCAAACTTTGATAAAGTAAGTCGAACTATACTATTAGCTTTAGCTTTTAGAGAATGAGGTACATCTGCGTCTAAATAGATCATATCCCCTGCAAGCATTACTTTAGACTCTCCCTCCACTGATAAATTAATAGCGCCCTGAAACACTTCAATAGTAATTGGAAAACTTGTTTTATGCTCTTTCATAAATTGATTTTTATAAAGCAATAGCCTGATTTCTTTAGAGAAAGGAGTTTCCATAATCACCTCCGCTGTTACTTTTGTTTTATTATAGACTTGATTTTGAGATAAGGAGAACGTTTTCATAGTTTATTTGAGGATTTATAACTTTGTGACAATTATATGTTTTGATTAGAATCTCTTTTACACATCTTCAAATTATTACAAGAAAGCGGCACAAACATTACTTTAGTTGAAAACGCCAAATGGCGCAATTATTTATATGTATTGTTGTTTGTATCAACCATTGAATAATGACGATTTGCACTGTAACATTTGTAAGCTCTATATAAAGCGCTTGAAACCTGAATTAGCGCATAATCATTTGCAGGAATAAACGGCTATTGACCATTTAATCCATCTAATTATTCTTTTTCTTTTTTAACAATCCTTTCAAAACACTTTTAACTGGATCTGTTTTTGTACCCTCATTTACTTTAGTGGTGTCTGTAGAAACCTTATTTTTTCCAAGAAAACCTCCAATGATATCTTTTCCTTGATTTTGCAGCTTATCTTTTTGCATTTGAACCAAATGGTTAGCAACATCTGCCGATGCTGACTTCAGGTTGGTTGAAACTGTTGGTTTTAAAAAAGTCCCTGAAACGATAGCATTGTACCGACCAAATAGGACAATTCAATATTTGTATTTGTATAATTTTTAGCCTCTACTTTCAATACTATTTCACCGTTGGCAAAGTCCTTTTTAGTTGCTAGACCGTTGATTTGATTTGAAAGCTCTTCCACTTCCTCTCTTGGTTCCTTTAGTTTGTTATTTCGATCTATTTCATTAAGCTTTAAAGCAGTCAATTTATCACTATAAAAATTTGAAGCCGCTTTCAAATCAATGACATTTAAGGTTTCGCTCTTTCCTCCAATCGTTCTATTCTCCTGCAAAAGCAATAAATTTTCCCTTATTACGTCTAAATGCGCCTTTTCCACGTCCAACTTTCCTAAAGTTTCCTTTAACGCCTGTTCCAATGCTAGCAATTCATCTGATTTTTCTAATTCGTCTATAAAATTTTGCTGATGATTTACGGACAGAACTGTTACATTCCCACTTGCTTTAACTTGCACACTTTTACCCTCTATAAAAGGCGACAAACCACTAAATTTTAACACAGTAACACCTGATTTAATATCAACATTTTTCTTTCGGATAATTTGAGCTCCTGAAATAAAAACAGTTACATCACTGACCTCCGTTTTAACGGTAACCTCGTGCATATTTTGTGCGTCAACTTTATAAAGCGACATGCAAATGATGAAAATAAATAACTTTCTCATAATTGATGAATTACTAGAACCCAATAAAAAATCTACGAAGTTGTCAGTCGAAAAACAATTCAAAGGAGTACTTTGCTTAGGTTCTCTATGGTAAATTGTAGACTAGGGCACTAATATCTCAAAGGTAAGAAAAAAGTGTCATTCATGAGATACTCACCTGGGACATTATCTATAGAAACGTTTGTATTTATAATGAGCGAATAATGTAACTAAAGAAATGGCGGCAATAGCGATAAAAATAAATTGCAGACTAACAATTTGATCGCCACTGGCATAAGAATGTAAACCTGAGAGGTAGAAGTTCACGCCAAAGTAAGTCATCATGATACTTCCAAATGCGATAATTGAAGCTACATTGTAGCCTAATCGTCCACCTAAGCCTGGAATCAATCGCATGTGAAGGACAAAAGCATAAACCATAATACTAATTAAGGCCCATGTTTCTTTTGGATCCCATCCCCAATAGCGTCCCCAACTTTCATTAGCCCACATGCCTCCTAAGAAATTCCCAATAGTCAACATGACCAAACCAACGGTCAAAGCCATTTCATTGATCGCCGTTAACTCTTTAACATGAAGTTTAAACTTTTCCTTATTATTACTATTTGTAACAATCATCAAGATTAATGCTACAAGTCCGAGAATCATACCCAAAGTAAACGGACCGTAACTTGCGACAATAACAGCCACATGAATCATTAACCAGTAACTATTTAAAACAGGCTGTAAATTTGCGATTGCTGGATCCATCCAATTCCAATGGGCGATCATCAAAATCATAGCAGTTACGAAGGCTGTCGAGGCTAAGGTTAATTTACTACGATAGCCAAATACTGCTCCAAAAGCCATGGTAGCCCATGCCACATAAATCATAGACTCATAAGCATCACTCCATGGCGCATGTCCAGAAATGTACCAACGATATCCTAAGCCAACGGTGTGGATAACCAAAAGCGCATAAATAGCAACAGTAAGCACTCTGTTTAGGTAATACCATAACTTGCCTCTCTCGCGCAACAATTCAATTAACACAACAACAAAAAGAAGGGTTCCAGCATACAAATACCAACTGAATAGTCTCTTAAAAATATCGTATCGGTTGTAGGTTATTTCACTGTTGATTTTATTTTCTGACAACATGACGGCTGCACCAATTTCCTTTTGAGTGATTTTGATTGCATCCAACAATTCTCGACTCTTTTCAAAATTTCCTGATTGCTTATCTTGGTTAAGCACATATAAATAGGCTTGGAAACCAGTATTAATAAAATTAGCATATAGAGTATCTTCTACTACATAACCTTCCTTTCTAAATTCATTTGGTGAAACCCATTTGTTGTTTGGATCGTCTGGCAACGGAAATAGTTTTAAATGCTCTTGCTCAAGGGTGTTAAATAAAAGATTAACACGTTCATCAGCTTCCTTAAATTGCTTTTGAAAAGCATTCGGCTGTTGGGTCTTATAAGCCTCTTCTAAATAAGGTGCTAATTTATACACTCCTCTCTCGGTAAAAAAGTCGGCAAGTGTGGCGTACTTATCTTCTTTGGGTAAACCAATGATATTTCGAATGGTATCTGCCTTTTTCTTACTGAGGTAAATAATTGGAACACTATACCAAAGCAGTGGACTTTCATGCATAGAAAGAAAAGCCTGATTAGCATCGGCATCCTCATAATAATCGTACTTACTAAGTTTTCTCAGCAATTCTGACGCATAGGTATTTACAGGCATCATTCGACCTCCTAAATCCTGAATTACCAAACGCCCAAAACGGTCAGCTTCCGACTTAGGTGAAATATTTTCCGCTAAAATCGAATCAATGACCTGCTTATTCGAAGCTGTATGCTCATGCGAATCAATTTGAGCAAAACCAAAAATCGACCACATCAAAAACACAACTACTGACAGTTTGGATTTTATTTTTTTTAATTTTTCTAATTGTTTTCTTAAATCATTAAAACGTGTATATCGGCTAAACAAAATGGCCATCAAACCAAAATAGAGTAAGAAATAACCTACATAGGTAATCCAAGTCCCCCAAAAATCATGATTAACGGATAAGATAGTTCCTTTTTCATCTGGATCAAATGACGATTGAAAAAAACGATAGCCACGGTGATCGAGGATGTGGTTCATATATATGCGATAATCAAAATCGCCATCCTTTTTATCGAATACAGTCACTGCGCTTGCAAATTCTGAATAACGCTTTTCAGTGCCAGGATAACGCTCTGCAACAAAGTCATTTAATTTAATTTGAAAAGGTAATTCATACACTTTTGAACCATAATTAATGCCAAATTTTAAACCAGCCAATTCAAATTGCTCGTAAGCTTCGTTTGTGCCTTTACCCCCAAGTAGCTTAACTATTTTGCTTTCACCTGCACTACTTACCTCGAGCACAACGGCATCTTTATCGCCTTTAAGTAATTCCGATTTTTTCACCACATCAAAAACCCCTTTAACAATAGGTTTTGGGAAAACGATTGCTTGATTTCCAATGATATATCGTGAACGTAATTGCAATGTTTGAATGCTATCCTTAACCAATTGGCCCTGAGTGCCTGTTGCCATGGTGAGAAATTCACCTTCAAATGGTGACTGAATAAAAAGTTTCCCGTCCTTATCAGTGATGTTTATGGCTCCAGAAGTTTCATTATTAAAAGCATACAAAACACCGTGAATGCTTTGAATATCTCCATCCTTCAAGAAATGATTATGTGGTCCAGCACTCCCCGCTTCCACTACTTTCAAATAACGGTCTCCATTCTCATCAGGAACAATATCCCTTTCAGCACCTGCGATAAAATCAACTAATTTGATCGATACTTTTTGTTGATTATAATCGGTATGTTCTTCAAATGTATTGTCAAGTCTTTTCGAGAAATCGACTGCATATTCCCTAACACGGCGTTGTGGCACACCATTAATGGTAAAATCACCGTCAATAAAAAGGGAAATGTATGTTTTTTCGGACAAAAACATTTGCTCAGTTTCACCCTCGCGAATAGCCATCATGCCTTCGAATCCGTTATACCGTGTCACGAAAGCACCGAGTAAAATAAAAATGAATGACAAGTGCAAAGTGAGCGTCGCCCATTTTTCTTTTCTGAGCAATTTAAATTTAAAAATGTTCCCTATAAAATTAAAAACAAACATTGCCATGATTGCCTCAAACCACCAAGCGTTATAAATCAATCTTCGAGACATTGGTGTTGGAGAAGCACCTTCTCCAGCATCGATAAAAGTCCCAATGGCCATGGCAATTGCGAAAGCGATAAAGAGTAATCCAGTAGTGCGAGTAGAAAAAAGTACGTTGGTGATTTTTTTGAACATTGACGATCTGTGTTTCGAGGCACAAAGATACTACAAAATGAAAATTTGACCTCAAAATTCAATAGCTAAATCCCTTGGTTTCTTATTTTCAATTGATTAAATAGTTGCGTATTTTCGCCAAATGATTTCTGTTACGCTTGTCGGTTCTGGAAATGTGGCGCACCATCTGGCGAAGGCTATGGATGATACATCGAACATAGCTTTTTCGAATTGGGTTGTGCGCGACACCTCAAAGGTTTTACATGAAACCACGGCACCTATAGTTACCGATTTTAAAAAAATACCATCAACTGATATTGTCATTCTCGCCATAAGTGATGATGCTATTTCAACTTATTCAAGTCAAATAGAAACTTTAAAAGCGTTGGTTGTGCATACCTCTGGAAGCGTTAACCTGTCTGATCTGGATAAAAAACACCGTAGAGGAGTGTTTTATCCCCTGCAAACATTTTCTAAAAAAAGAGTTTTAGATTTTTCAAAGGTTCCAATTTGCATAGAAGCCCTAACAAAACAGGATTTACAATTACTTAAGTCGCTTTCTGATGCTTTAGGCTGTAAGAGCGTTGTGATTTCAAGTGACCAAAGAAGTGCCTTGCATATTGCAGCTGTTTTTGTTAATAATTTCACGAATCAGTTGTATCGAATTGCACATGAAATTTCAGACGGATCGCGATTAGATTTTGCTATACTAAAACCGCTCATTTTGGAAACAGCACTTAAAGTCCAAGACCTATCTCCTTATCAAGCTCAAACGGGTCCTGCCTTGCGAAACGACAAAAAAACACTCAAGCGTCATCTGAAACAATTGGATAACGAAAACCACAAATTAATTTACGAACTTCTTACTAAAAGCATACAACAAACTCATGGCAGATAGTTATAAAACAATGCTCCACAAAATCAATACATTTATTTTTGATGTAGATGGTGTCCTCACCAACGGTGGTATCTATATTACCCCAGAAGGCGAATTGACCAGAAAAATGAATGTTAAAGATGGCTTTGCCCTTAAAAGTGCATTAGTAGCAGGATTTAACATTTGTATAATTACAGGCGGCACAAACAATGGTGTGAAAATTCGTTTAGAAAATTTAGGAATCAAAGATGTTCATTTGGGCGCTCATGATAAGATTGAAATTTTTGAAAAATTTATAACGTCGAAACAAATCGATCCCGGGCATGTGATCTACATGGGTGATGATATTCCAGACTTACAGGTGATGCAAAAAGTTGGCCTCCCCTGCTGTCCTCAAGACGCTTGTCCTGAAATAAAATCGATTTCAAAATATGTTTCACACAAAAAAGGTGGCGAAGGTGCCGTTAGAGATATTATAGAACAAGTCTTGAAAGTTCAGGGTAAATGGATGGTGAATTTTGAAGCACAGAATAATTAGCAATGTTATTAAAAAAAGCACTTGAACCATTTCATTTAATATTAGCCTCTCAGTCGCCAAGACGACAGGATATTTTGACCCAAATGGGGCTAGTATTCGAAACTCGCGTGCGTTCTGTTGAGGAAGATTATCCAGACCATTTGCAGGGAAAAGAAATTCCAATATTTTTGGCTGAATTAAAGGCATCTGCATTTGAAGGTGATCTTCAGGTACAAGACATACTTATTACCAGTGACACCATTGTATGGTGCGACGGTGAAGCTCTTGGAAAACCTAAAGACGTCAATGATGCAAAGCATTTACTTAGAAAATTGAGTGGTACCATGCACGAGGTTTTTACAGCTGTTTGTCTCAAAACAACTACTCAGATTAGCACTGTGGTTGATGTTACAAAAGTGTATTTCAACCCCATTTCAGATCAGCATATCGAACAGTACATCCATGAATGCAAACCATTTGACAAAGCAGGTGCCTACGGAGTACAGGATTGGATGGGCCTTGTTGCTGTGAATAGAATCGAAGGATCATTTTACAACGTTATGGGATTTCCTTCCCATTTGGTGCACAAAGAATTAGAAAAAATAGCAGCTACACTAAACCCAAAACAACAATTTTATGAAGTTTAACACCTTATTACTATTGACCTTAGTAATCGTGGCGACCTGCTCATGTAAAGAAAAGGATTTACCTCAAATAACGCCCGATAACCAAAGGATTTTAAGTAAAGAATTTCGAAAGTATTGGTACGCAAGTTCTGCGGAAATTAACAGTTATCAATTGACTCAAGAACGTTACGGTAACATCCATCGAGGTGAGGCGGTTTTAATTTTTGTAACTGAAAATTTTTTAAACGACATTCAAGTTAAAGCTGACAATAAATCTGAAGATAACGTACCAGTTTTAAAACTAAATAGTACCAAGTCATTTAATACTGGAATCTACCCATATAGTGTGATGCAATCTACATTTTATCCAGTAAAAACGATATCACCTGGATTAAAAGTGACCAGCAGCGTCCAAGAATGGTGCGGCCAGACCTACACACAATTAAACAATAGATCGTCTTTTCAAATTGAATCACACTCTTATTTTCAAGGCGAAGCCGATCAAATGATCAGCCTTGATAAATCGGTTCTAGAAAATAGTATTTGGACTCAAATCCGAATTAACCCAGAAGAATTATTGGTTGGCGATTTTCAAGCGATTCCCGATTTCTCTTATCTACAGATGTATCATAAGTCCATGAAGTCCTATCAAGTGAAAGCGACCATCACAACTGACAGCCTGAGTCATTATACGATGACCTATCCAGAGCTTAGAAGACAAATCACCATTGATTTTATTCCGAGCATGCCTTTTGAGATTGTAGGTTGGACAGAAACGCAATTGGACAAAAATTTGTCAACAACCGCAAAACGTACAGCAGTGATGCAACTTCCCTATTGGCAATTGAACAAGCCAAAAGATGTTATTTATCGAGATTCTTTAAAACTTAAATAGTATTTATAGATGATGTAATTTTTCATTTCAAAGACTATTTTATTAGTTAATAATATCAATGAAATTTTTGAATTTCAAAAGAGGTTAACTAGTTTAGCAGAATGATCTGCTACCATACAAAAAAAGACTCCAAAAGCCTCTCCAAAGAGCTTGTTGGTAAGCGTTATAGTTTAAAAATGCAGTTTATTTTAGGATGTTGCCAAAGTACCAAAATGAAAATCTTATCATTTCATGGTTCCAAATGGCCAACTCAAACTGGTTATCATGCCAAAACAAACGACACTGGTTGCATTGAGTTGAGGCCTCGCGGTATTGTTGTTCATTTGAACATAAACGATCAAAAAGTTTATTGGATTGTCCCATTTTACAAACTGAATCTTTTTAGAAGCAATGGTATTCATATTTATGCTGATGGTCATAAGATTTCTTTGATTGAAAATTCACAGTATCGCAATAGAAATAGTGTCTTTCTGAAGATGTTACTTTCAAAAATTTCAGATGCCTCAAATGAAAATCAACTGATAATGTATGGATAAGCAGTACGACGATGTGATTATTGACCGAGTTATTGAAATGGCTTGGGAAGACAGAACGCCATTTGAAGCCATTTTATTTCAATTTGGAATTGCGGAATCTGAAGTCATTGAGATTATGCGCAGAGAGCTCAAGTTAAGTAGTTTCAAACTTTGGCGCAAAAGGGTCAGTGGCAGAAAAACAAAACATCTCAAATTAAGAGAAGAAAGTACTGACCGTTTCAAATGTAATCGTCAGCGAAACATCACGAATAATAAAATTTCAAAACGTTAAATCTTATGCGACATTTGCTTATCATAGGTGGTAGTAAAGGTATTGGGCAAGCCACACTCAAAATGTTAATTGATCATTGTAAAATCACCAACTTCAGTCGTTCGGCACCAGAATTTGACCACCCAAATT
>Ga0115570_10004348_pt1 | contig 10165 bp, 5 predicted proteins | sample COGITO_mtgs_1205_3_FD_87294 | JGI IMG/M metagenome (GOLD analysis project Ga0115570, IMG submission 87294) | Pelagic marine microbial communities from North Sea - COGITO_mtgs_120524 | ecosystem: Environmental > Aquatic > Marine > Epipelagic | place: Germany:Helgoland, sampling site Kabeltonne... | reverse complement strand
TTGATTGGGCTTGGGAATTACTTACAGAAGTTTTTAAAATCGACACCTCTCGAATTTATGTTACTGTTTTTGAGGGAGATTCGGGAGATCAACTTCCAAAGGATGACGAGGCCTATCAAATTTGGCAACAATGGATCGATTCGGATCGGATATTGAATGGCAACAAAAAGGATAATTTTTGGGAAATGGGAGCTCAAGGTCCATGCGGTCCGTGTAGTGAAATTCATGTTGATGTGCGGTCTGACGAACAACGAAATTTGATTGATGGCAAATCACTAGTCAATCAAGATCATCCTCAAGTTATTGAGGTATGGAACCTAGTATTTATGCAATACAATCGATTGTCAAATGGTACTTTGGAGGTATTACCTCAGCGGCACGTCGACACTGGAATGGGTTTTGAAAGGCTTTGCATGGTCTTACAAGGCAAAACGTCTAACTACGATACTGATGTTTTTCAGCCACTGATTTCTAAAATTGAATCTTTATCTCATTTAAAATATGGTGTCAACGAGCAAAATGATATCGCGATACGCGTGATAGCCGATCATTGTCGCGCCGTGGCTTTTGCCATCGCCGACGGTCAATTGCCTTCAAATAATGGCGCGGGCTATGTGATTAGACGAATTCTTAGACGTGCTGTAAGATATGGTTTTACATTTCTTGATCTAAAAAAGCCCTTCATTTACGAACTGACGCAGGTGTTGTCAGATCAAATGGGTGAAGCTTTTTCCGAAATTCGATCTCAAATTCAGCTCGTCATCAATGTTATAAAAGAAGAAGAATCTTCTTTTTTAAATACCTTAGATCAAGGTCTACTTAGATTAGATCAAATGATTGAAACGATGACAACTGATTCTCTTGATGGTCAGAAAGCTTTTGAATTATACGATACCTTTGGTTTTCCGGTAGATTTAACATCACTAATTTTAAATGAAAAGGGTTTAAAACTAGATAGCGCAGGATTTGACTTGGCGCTAATGGCTCAAAAGGACAGATCGCGGGCAGCGGATAGTTCAAATATGGATGATTGGACTGTACTTATTGATGACGACGTTCAGGAGTTTGTTGGTTACGATCATACCGAAGCACAAGTGAAAATAACAAAATATCGAAAAGTCACGCATGCTAAGAGTGGAGACAGTTTTCAGTTGGTGTTTAATTTAACACCGTTTTATCCTGAGGGCGGCGGACAAATTGGCGATACTGGATATATTGAATCCGCAGACGGTACCAAAATTGAGGTAGTAGACACCAAAAAAGAAAACAATCAGGTTTATCATACGTCCAAGGTGCTTCCTAAACAATTAGATACGACGTTTAGGGCAGTAGTTAACTCTAATAAAAGAGAACAGACCGCACGCAACCACTCCGCAACTCATTTACTCCATCAAGCACTTCGCGAGATACTTGGCACTCATGTCGAGCAAAAGGGATCTGCTGTTCAGTCAAAGTATTTGAGATTTGATTTCTCACATTTTTCTAAATTAACCAGCGATGAAATTGCAGCAGTTGAACAATTTGTGAATGATCGTATTAAGGACAATTTAAACCTAGAAGAACAACGTCAGGTTCCAATGGAGGCTGCCCTGGCCTCCGGCGCCATGGCATTGTTTGGAGAAAAATATGGAGATACTGTGAGGGTGGTTAAATTTGGATCATCTGTTGAATTGTGCGGAGGTACACATGTTCAGAACACTTCTGATTTATGGCATTTTAAAATTATTAATGAATCAGCAGTTGCAGCAGGTGTTAGAAGGATAGAGGCCATTACCGGAGACGCTGTCAGGGCTCATTTTGCCTCTAATGATAATTTGATTTCTGAGATTTCTGCGCTTTTAAAATCTCCTGTTAGTCCATTAAAATCAATAGAGGCTTTGCAGGTTGAGAACACAACATTAAGAAAGGAATTGGATCAACTCAAAAAGGAAAAATCAAAACAACTTTCATTTGATTTGATCAATAGTTTTACGCGTGTTGGTGATCTTAACTTCTTGGCCGAAAAAGTAGATATTGATGCTTCGGGTTTGAAGGATTTGGCTTTCTCTATCGGAAATAAAATGCAAAACGCTTTTATTGTTCTAGGTTCAACTGCAAATGATAAAGCCATTTTGTGTTGCTATATATCTAAAGACCTTGTTTGGAGCAAGGGCTTCAATGCGAGTGAAGTGATTCGCAAATTAGGTAAATACATAGACGGCGGCGGAGGCGGTCAAGATTTCTTTGCTACCGCTGGTGGAAAAAATATTAAAGGCATTAATGATGCCTTATTGGCAAGTCGTCAATTTCTTAATTAATTTATTCTTTGAACAAATGAGCGAGCTCGGGCTTACGCTTTGCTAAATCATTCAAATGAGTCGTTAAGCTTTCTTCCAGTTTATTTTGATTATAGTGTTTGGATGTGGCTAATAGATTAAATGAAAGCAACCAGTCCTCAGGATATTCTGATTTCACCGTTTTAAATGCATCCTCTGCGATTGTGCTATTCCATGATGATCTTAATTGATGTACAGCGTCATACAGATTTTCTAATTTTTTAAGTTCAGGTGTTTTGTCTTGGTGAATGGTTTTGGTTTTTGAGACCATTTGGTTCAAGTCAAAACTATTGTAATCGGCTGGACCAGAATATACAGATCTTACTGATTTTCCAACTGCCATATCGTAAATGCCCCAGCCCGGCTTAAAAAGAATTTGATCGCCATAAGTGACTAAACAATTTTTAAATTTAATGATCAAAATTTTTCCTTTGAGGTTACGAGTACCTGTCACAATATCGCCTGTAACCTTAATACCACCTTCAAACTCTAACGAAATCCGCTCATTTTCGTATATGTTATAATGTTTAAGGTCGCGTGGACTCATATCTTCAATGGCCAGATTGATGCCTTTTAATTTCCCAATTGGTGAACCAAAACCATCGGCATGTTGCTCTGTTTCATGACCAATTAGAGTTTTGTTTTTATTAGCGAGTGCTGTTTTACCCTTTGTTTGAATGTAAATAGGCTTGCCGTCATCTGATAATACGTTTGTGAATACCCCAGATATTTGAAGCCCTGTACTCAACTCAACTGTTGCCAATTGTTTTGAAGCTATGGCTTTTTGAACCCCTGATAAGCCACCTTTTCTTAAAGCCATGGTGTTGGCAAACTCCTCTAAAACTTCACTTAAATGAGCAAAGTTTGGCGTGACAAAAAGTTGTGGTTGCTCTTTAGTAATATCAAATGCCTGTTGGGCAGCATCAATGGTGTAAGGCAATTTTTTTACTTTTTGATTCATACATGCTTGACTCTCTCCAATAGATGACAACAGTCCAGCACCATAAATTTTAGGATCATCTAATGTGCCGATTAGGCCGTATTCTACTGTCCACCAATGCAAATTCCTGATCTGAGCCATTTCACTCGGTGGCTCTGAACTCGATTGAATTTTTTCAATGTCCTGTTCTACTGCTAAAATGGCCTGTTTGTCTTGAAAACGAGCTTCTTTTAAAATGGATAATTTTCGTGCTGCTTCATACATATCGAAGTCTAGAGAGGATGAAATTGCTTTACTTCCAATTTCTCCAAATCGCCTCAAATATTCCGCATAATCAGGATTGGCAATAATAGGCGCATGACCAGCAGCTTCGTGAATAATATCTGGGGCTGGTGTGTATTCAATATGATTTAATTGTCTTATATCAGAAGCGATAACCAAGACATTGTAGGCCTGGAATGCCATAAATGCTTGTGGTGGAATAAAACCATCAACAGCCACTGCAGCCCATCCAATATCTTTTAAAATCCGATTCATCCCATACATATCGGGTATTTGATCAATCGAAATTCCAGTTTGCTCTAAACCCCGCAAATAGGATGGGTGAGCTAAATGAGGCAAAATTTGAATATTTTTTTGCATCACATAACGCCATACGGCTTGGTCTATGGGTGAATAGTTCTCATATACCTGAGGCATCACAAACTGTAATAAGTGTTTAGGGAGCTGATCTAAAACAGGGTTTGTTGTGATTTGGTTTAACATGGGTGCATTATTAATGCATCCAAATTACTAAAAGATTCCATCAGATGAAATGATTCAACAATTTTTTCCATCGAAGTTTTTTCATAAAACGACTCTCCTCTTTTGTTAGAACATGAGCCTTACCACTTTTACAAGACTTGTAATAACCCCAAAGTGCGTTGAAAAACAAGTTTGGTTGACGCCGAACAACCGTAAGTTTGGAGATGGAAAGGAACGCGAGAAGCCATCCTGTCCTCATATTATAAAGGGCAAACCCAAGATTATATCTCGAATTTCCATCATAAGCTGTCCCAGTTGGCTTGAGGTGTTTGACTTTCAATTTTTGGTCAATGACCACTGTCCATGAATGATATCTTGCCATTAAAACATCAATGGTATCCCATCCAAGCACTGGCTTGAGTCCATCAATATCCTTAAAGCATGCTTTACGATAAGATTTAATGGGTCCTCGTAAATGATGCTTTGATGCTATGGTTTCGTATGTCCAACCGTTTTTATTTTTTATATATAAAAGGCCACCAGCCATCCCTACCGACTCATTTGATTGAAACAATTCAACCAGTCGTTCAAGGTAATTGGGTGGTAATAAAATATCACCATCAAACTTGCAAATAATATCATAATCAGATTGAATGGCTATTAAGCCTTGGTAAAATGCTTGAATTACTTTTGGTCCAGGGAAATGACCATTAGCACTGGCATTGCTTGAAATACATTTAAAATGAGGGTATTGTTTAATTTTATCCTCAATAATCTCAAGACTGTTGTCAGTCGATTGGTCATTAACTAAAACCACTTCAGCAGCTTGTGTTGTTTGTCCGATTAAAGCAGAGAGTACTTGCTCGATATGAGCAGCCTCGTTGTGAATCGGAATAACAATGGCTATTTTCATCTAAAATTATATGATTCACTATGAATTAGAAGACATCGAGGATCATTAAAATCCTACCAAAAAATTAAATGCGGTACATGAATGCATTAATATGCATGCCTGCACCTACACTTGCAAACATCACATGATCTCCTTTGTTTAACTCATGCCCTTCAAGTTTGCCTTTAATAACCAAGTCAAAAAGGGTAGGTACAGTCGCTACAGAACTGTTGCCCAGTTTATGTATGCTCATTGGCATGATCCCTGGCGGTACAGGTGTTTTGAATTGTCTGTAAAAACGGTGAATGATTGCTTCGTCCATTTTCTCATTGGCCTGATGAATGAGTACTTTTTTTAAATTCTTAATATTGACTCCGCTCTTTTCCAAACATGACTTCATAGCTGCAGGAACCTTGCTTAAAGCAAATTCATAAATTTTTCGACCATGCATTTTAATATAACGAGTATCCTTGTCAAGATCTAAATTATTAGAACATCCGAAAAATAAATAATAAGCTTCGTCGAAAGTGAAAGATGCAGACTCATGCGAGAGGATGCCTGAATCAGTGTCATCTGATGAGGTTACTAATGCAGCACCAGCACCATCAGAATAAATCATGGCGTCACGGTCATGTTGATCTACAACTCTTGAAAGCGTTTCGGTTCCTATAACCAAACATGTTTTTGCAATACCAGAATCTATAAACGATTTGGCTTGAATCATACCTTCTATCCATCCTGGACATCCGAAAAGAATGTCATAAGCAACACATTTTGGATTTTTAATTCTCAAGCTATGTTTTATTCTGGCAGCCAAACAAGGCAGGATATCACTTTGTATAGCATCGTGTTTGACATCACCAAAATTATGTGCAACAATAATATAATCGATAGTTTCTGGATCAATCTTAGCGTCTTCGATGGCCTTCTTTGCAGCAAATGAGCCAATATCTGATGCCGTTAAATTATTTTTCGCATACCGTCTTTCAACGATGCCCGTGATGGCTTTAAATTTTTCTACAATAACTTCCGATGACGATTCAATGATTGATCCATCAGCATTTAGAAAATTGTTTTGATGAAAATCTTGATTGGTTGTTATTATGTCTGGGATATAGCAGCCAGTTCCTTTAATTACGACACTCATGAAATACTGTTTACTTTATTAATTGTTGTCTAACGCGTCGAAGCAAATATCGAAAAATTTAACGTACTTCTTTTACAATCATTCAAGACTCCATATAAGATTCAATTGGGTCACAGCTGCAAATTAGATTTCTATCGCCATAAGCATCGTCAACCCGGCGCACTGAAGGCCAAAATTTATTTTTACTGACATAGTCCAGTGGAAAAGCAGCTTTATCTCTTGAATACGGAAAATTCCAGGTGTCTGAAGTGACCATGGCCATGGTATGAGGTGCATTTTTTAAAACGTTGTTATCATCGTCTTGATGGCATTGATCGATTTCATTTTTGATAGAGATCATAGCATCGCAAAATCGGTCGAGTTCAGCTTTGTCTTCGCTTTCAGTAGGTTCGATCATCATTGTTCCAGCCACAGGAAAAGATACTGTTGGTGCATGAAATCCGTAGTCCATTAACCTCTTAGCAATATCCGTAACTTCAATACCATTTATTTTGAAAGGTCGACAGTCAATAATCATTTCGTGAGCGGCACGACCGTGTTCACCTACGTATAAAACGTCGTAATGTCCATAAAGTCGTTCTTTGATGTAATTGGCATTGAGAATGGCTATTTTAGTAGCATTAGTCAGACCTTCTGCACCAAGCATTTTAATATAACCATAGGAAATCAAACACGCTAATGCTGAGCCGTATGGTGCTGCAGAAATTGGTGTAATGGCTTGTTCACCTCCAACTTTGATTAACGGATTTCCCGGTAAAAATGGAACCAATTGCTCCGCTACACAAATGGGTCCAACACCAGGACCGCCTCCTCCATGTGGAATGGCGAAAGTTTTATGCAAGTTTAGATGGCAGACGTCGGCTCCTATTATACCTGGATTTGTCAAGCCAACCTGAGCATTCATGTTTGCACCATCCATATAAACTTGTCCGCCAAATTGATGTATCATCGATGTGATTTCTTGAATGGCCGATTCGTAAACACCGTGCGTAGATGGATAGGTAACCATTAATGCGGCTAAATTGTCCTTATGTGTTTCGGCTTTTTCTTTAAGATCGATTAGATCAATATTACCACGCTCGTCAGCTTTTGTTACCACGACGGTCATTCCAGCCATAACTGCACTTGCAGGGTTGGTGCCATGCGCAGATGACGGAATTAAACAGATATTTCGATGGCTATCGCCACGAGACTCATGGTAAGCACGAATAACCATAAGACCTGCAAACTCGCCTTGAGCACCAGAATTAGGCTGGAGAGAGGTGCCTGCAAAACCAGTTATTTCTGTTAAATCTTCAGTCAATTTCTTCAAAACTGTTTGATAACCCAAAGACTGGTCAATAGGTGCAAAAGGATGCAAGTTACCCAATGACGCCCAGCTAAGTGGAAGCATCTCTGAGGCAGCATTTAATTTCATCGTGCAAGAACCTAAAGGAATCATGGAGTGATTCAATGCCAAATCCTTGCGCTCTAATTGTTTGATGTATCGCATCAATTGGGTTTCAGAATGATAAGTGCTGAAGACTTCCAATTCTAATATCGGTGTTTGACGTCGAAGGTCGCCCACAGGAGCATCATCATCACATAATTTTTCAATGACTGGCACTGTATTTCCAACTGTTTGAGCAAATAAAGAGGCTAAATCGTTTAAGTCGGCTAAAGATGTTGTTTCGTTTAACGAAACACAAACTGTAGTGTCGTTTTGATAAAATAAATTGATCCCATTTGATTCGGCCAGTGGTCTTAAAACGGTAGTGTCCACGTTGAATTTTAATGTGTCAAAATAATAATCATTTTGATTTTTTAGTCCAATTGTAGCTAAAGTATCTGCTAAAGTTTTAGCACTGCGATGTACTTTTTGAGCGATATACTTTAAGCCAGTTGGACCGTGATAAACCGCGTACATGCCGGCCATAACAGCCAAAAGAACTTGAGCCGTACAAATATTTGATGTTGCTTTGTCTCTTTTGATATGTTGCTCTCTTGTTTGAAGTGCCATACGTAAGGCACGCTTGCCATCGGTATCTTTAGTCACGCCAATAATACGTCCGGGTAAATTGCGTTTGTAAGCTTCTTTGGTGGCAAAAAATGCAGCATGAGGACCGCCGTATCCCATTGGAATGCCAAATCTCTGTGTCGTTCCAACAACGACATGCGCCCCAAAAGCACCTGGGGCTTCGAGATGAATAAGGCTTAAAATATCTGCTGCTACCGCAACTTTGATGTTTTTAGTTTCTGCCTGTGCGATCACATCAGCGATGTCACAAATGTTTCCATAAGCTCCAGGGTATTGCAGCAAAGCTCCAAAATAGGAATCCGAGACTTCGAATGTATCTACTGCGCCAACCTCTAATGTGATACCAAGTGGAATGGCTCGCGTTTGAAGTAATGCTAAGGTTTGTGGTAAAACGTCATCAGCCACGAAAAAACGAACGACATCATTCTTTTTTTGATCCCGTTCACGAACGGCAAACAAAAGCGTCATGGCTTCAGCAGCTGCGGTACTTTCATCCAATAGCGAAGCGTTTGCGATTTCCATACCCGTCAAATTAATGACCATCGTTTGGTAATTTAATAGAGCTTCTAAACGTCCTTGAGCAATTTCGGCTTGATAAGGTGTGTATGCCGTATACCAGCCTGGATTTTCAAGAATATTCCTTTTGATGACTGACGGCAAAATTGAGGGATGATAACCTAACCCAATATAGGATTTGAAAATTTTATTTTGTTCTCCTAATGCCTGAATGTGTTCAAGAAATTCGTACTCGCTTATTGGCTCGTCTAAATCGAACGGTTTTTTTAGTTTGATATTTGATGGAACAGTCTGGTCGACCAATTCATTTAAGGAACTTGCATTAACTGTTTTAAGCATATTTTGAACATCCGACTCGCGTGGTCCAATATGACGTAATTCAAACATATCTGTTCTCATAAGCTGAAGCAATATATTGAGCAAAAATACTTAATCTCAATTTCCTTTGAGTTACCATTAAGTGAAAGTTTTTAACCATTTGACTAGCTTATTCACAGTTTAGTTACTTTTGTTTAATGGGTGGTTTGAAACAATTTTTCCAACTGTATATCAATGGTAGTGTCCACGTGGCATTTTCGGCTGCGGCGTTAACTTGGTTGACTTACTTAGAAGTAGGTGTTTTACCCAATTTTAAAGTGATAGGTATTGTATTTTGTGCAACAATTGCAGGGTATAATTTTATAAAATATTTTGGTCTTGCCAGCACTCATCACCGAAATATCACACCTCAAATAAAGCGAATTTTATGGCTTTCTATAGTTTCAATTTTGGGAATACTCATTTTACTTGTCAGTTTAAAGTGGCCTGTCGTGATTGTTTTATTGATGTCGAGCTTAGTTACTTTTTTATATGCCAGGCCTCTAGGTTTGAAAAATCTTGTGATTCATGACCAAAACTTGAGAGAAGTTTCGGGATTGAAAATTTTTATCATCGCTGCAGTTTGGACAAGCATGACCGTCCTTATACCATTTATTGATATTCAAATTTCATTTGATCAATTCGGATGGATTTATTTAACGCAACGCTACATTTTTATAATGGCTTTGGTGCTGCCTTTTGATATTCGTGATACTATTTATGATCAAATTCGATTAGCGACTATTCCTCAAATTTTAGGATTGATTGGAACAAAAATTGTTGGTGTTTTTGGAACAATGATCGTGGTGTTTTTAACATTTTATATTGACATTGACATTATTCCAATGTTGATCGCTTGTTTATTATTGACGCTTTCAATCCTTTTGAGCAATGCGAAACGACCGTTTTACTTCACGGCTTTTTGGGTAGAGGGAATTCCATTAATTTGGTTGAGTTCTTTATTATTAAGCAGGTTAGATTAATCCTGCGCGCTTTAAGAGTGGTTCAGTTTTTGGAGATCTGCCTCTAAAATTTTTATAAAGCACTGCTGGTTTTTCGGTGCCACCCAAGCTTAAAAGTGTTTTGAATTTAAGTGCAACCTCCGGATTAAAAATCCCTTTCGATTTAAAATAGTCGTATGCATCTGCGTCCAAAACTTCAGCCCATTTATAACTGTAGTAACCTGCAGCATAGCCGCCCTGGAAGATATGTGAAAATCCTGTGCTTGTACAAACAG
>Ga0115570_10004340_pt1 | contig 10175 bp, 11 predicted proteins | sample COGITO_mtgs_1205_3_FD_87294 | JGI IMG/M metagenome (GOLD analysis project Ga0115570, IMG submission 87294) | Pelagic marine microbial communities from North Sea - COGITO_mtgs_120524 | ecosystem: Environmental > Aquatic > Marine > Epipelagic | place: Germany:Helgoland, sampling site Kabeltonne... | reverse complement strand
CCAAATTCTTTATCGCCAAGTAGTGCCTCTCCGCTAAGTTTTAGTAATATTCTTTTATATGCCATGACAATTTAAGAAAGCCAAAATTAAGCGTATTAATGCTATTTTGGAAATAAAAAAACCTTCTTTAATTAAAGAAGGTTTTTTTAGATAGATTAATTTAAAATTATGCTCCCAGTTGGAACCTCTCAAAGGATTTAACTGATAATTCTGGATTTACAGTTTTGAGAAAAGCCGCAACAGTCATCGAGCTATCTTTTACGTAAGACTGGTTTAGTAGTGTATTATCTTTATAAAAACGTTTTAATTTTCCTTCTGCAATACGATCTAACATATCCTCAGGTTTTCCTTCTTGTTTTGCAATGTCTCTACCAATTTCAAGTTCTTTATCTTTAACTTCTTGAGGTACTGCATTTTCGTCAACAGCAATTGGATTCATTGCGGCAATTTGCATAGCTAAATCTCTACCAGCTTGAAGAGCTTCTTCTGAGTCTGAATTTAGAGCAACGAGAACTCCTATACGGTTTGCACCATGATTATATGCGGCGACACCTTCAGAGGAAAGTAATGCATAGTTTGATATTTCTACTTTTTCACCAATTACGGCAGTTTTATCGACACATATTTCACCTAGTGTTTTTCCCTCAAATGGAGCAGCTAGAAGTGCATCTTTATTTTCAAATTTAGAAGTCAAGGCTAAATCTGCTACTTGATTTGCAAATGTGACAAAATCTTCATTTTTGGCAACGAAATCAGTTTCGCAATTCACCTCTACAACAATACCATAAGAGTTGTCAGAGGAAGACTTTGCAATAGATAAGCCTTCAGCAGCTTCTCTGTCTGCTCTTTTAGCAGCTTTTGCTGCACCTTTTTTTCTTAGGATGTCCACTGCGGTATCCATATCTCCGTTAGATTCTTGCAACGCTTTTTTGCAATCCATCATTCCGGCACCGGTCATTTGTCTTAGTTTGTTAACTGTTGACGCTGTAATGGTTGTCATGATTTATATTGATTTAAAAAAATAAAATTAAAAACTAATACTAGGCTTGGCTTGAAGAATCAGGTGTCGCTTCTTGGGTTACAGGCTCATCTTTTTTGGCCTGTTCCTTAGCTTGAGCTCTTTCTTCTAGTCCAGCAGCAATTGCATCTGTAATTTCTGTACATAGGATATGAAGCGATTTTGCAGAATCGTCATTTCCAGGAATTGGGAAATCAACTTTTGTTGGATCAGAGTTAGTGTCCACGATTGCAAAGATTGGAATATTTAATTTCTGTGCTTCTTTAACAGCGATATGCTCACGTTTGATGTCTACAACAAATAATGCAGATGGGATACGATTAAGATTTTCAATTCCACCTAGAACACGATTTAATTTCTCTTGTTCACGGGTTTTCATTAATCGCTCTTTTTTGTTCATATTATCAAATGTACCATCAGTTTTCATTTTTTCAATGGCCTGCATTTTTTTGATAGATTTACGAACTGTTGCAAAGTTGGTTAGCATTCCTCCCAACCAACGCTGAGATACGAAAGGCATATTGACGCGGGTCGCATTTTCCTCTAAAATATCTTTAGCTTGTTTTTTGGTTGCAACAAACATCACTTTGCGTCCGGTACGTGCAATATTTTGAATAGCATGCTTAGCTTCTTCCAGTTTTGCAGAGGTTTTATTCAAATCAATGATGTGAATACCATTTTGCTCCATAAATATGTATGGAGCCATTTTTGGGTTCCATTTACTGGTGAGGTGACCAAAATGAACACCTGCTTCTAATAATTTTTCTGTACTAATTCCCATACTATTAACGCTTGCTAAATTGTGTTTTCTTTCTTGCTTTTGGTTGACCTGGTTTCTTTCGTTCTACAGAACGAGAATCTCTTGTCATTAAACCTTTTGCTCTCAGGGCTGGTTTATTTTCTGAATCTGCTTCAACCAAAGCTCGAGCTATTGCTAGTTTAATGGCATCTGCTTGTCCAGTGGTACCACCACCATCCACATTAACTTGTATATCATACTTACCAATCGCATCACAAACAGTGAGCGGAAGGTTTACATAATATACAGATTCTTGAGAAGCAAAGTACTCTTCTAATGGTCTTTCATTGACCATTATAGCACCTTTACCTTCGCTCATGTATACACGAGCTACTGATGATTTTCTTCTCCCAATTGTATTTATAACGTTCATATATTAATTAAATCTCTAATTGAATTGGTTTTTGAGCAGCATGTGGATGATCAGATCCTACAAATACATGCATATTGGTAAATAGTTTTCTACCTAATCTATTTTTTGGTAACATGCCTCGAACACCTCTTTCAATTAAATTGATTGGTTTTCGAGCTAATAAATCTTTAGCAAGGGTAACTCGACGTCCGCCTGGATATCCACTAAAAGTTTCATACTCTTTGGTATCCATCTTGTTTCCTGATAATGTTATTTTTTCAGCATTAATTACAATTACATTGTCTCCGCAATCTACATGAGGAGTGTAATTTGTTTTGTTTTTTCCGCGAAGAAGCTTTGCAACTTCAGAGCAAAAACGACCAAGTGTTTTTCCCTCAGCGTTTACTACAACCCACTGTTTATTAACAGTTTTGCTGTTGGCTGATATGGTTTTGTATGATAATGTATCCACAATTGTTTGTTTATAATCTTGAAAATAGGGCTGCAAATGTAACTTTTTGATGTTTAAATTCAAATAAATAAATTCAAATAATAATTTGCTTTTACCACGGCTTTGTATAGATCATGCTTCCTATGGTAAATTGAAATTTATTTGACATTTATCAGTATAAATTCTCAATCACTAGTGAGGTCTCCCATTTGGACAATTAACCCATTGATATTTTCAGCAACTGGTATTTGACACATTAGTCTACTGCCTTTAATATCTAAAACGAATGCTTCATCAAGCATTGCTTCCTCATCTTCACTCATTTCAACGAGAGCATGATCACTTTTAATTATACAATTACATGTTGCACACATGGCCATTCCTCCGCACGTTGCTTTAATTGGAATTTCATTTAGTCGTATAGCTTCCATGACATTTAATCCCATGTCTGTAGGTGCTGTTATTTCATGTTGGATGCCATTTAAATCTGTAACAAATAGCGTGATTAAATCTTTCACCTTGCGAATTTAATATAGACCCTATAATACTAGTCGAATTTTAAGGCTTTTTCCATTAAAAAAATATTGTGGGTTTTATTTTTTTTACCGAGCATTTACCTTTTGAAAAATTTTGATATTAACTACTATGAAAAAAATAGTTTATATCGTTCTAACCTCACTATTCTTTATCAATCAACTAAAAGCTGAAGATCAAGAGGTTATTGTAAAGGATCGTTTGAAAAGTGTCACGGTATTTATGCAAAATGCCCAACTATTTAAAGAGTCCTCTGTTTCCATTCCTCAAGGGACGTCATACCTCATTTTTAATGATGTTTCACCTTCTATTAATACAGCGAGTATACAAGCTTCAGGTGAGGGAGACTTCACAATATTGAACACGCAATACAGATATTATATGCAGCCTCAAAGTGTCAAAAAACCTGTAGTTACCAAACAAATTCTGAATCGAAAAACAGCATTGGAAGATTCTATCTACCTGAGTAATTTGCGTTTACAAAAAAATCAAGATTTGATGTATGCTATTGAAAAAGAACGAAATCTGATTTTGGGACATCAGTTGATGAAAGGAAACTCTAATCACGATTCAATTGAACTTTTGGAGGGGACAATTCGATTATTAAGAAAAGAGCTTAATGAATTGGCGCAAATGAAATATTTACTTTCTGTGAAATCAAAAATGATGAATGATCATCATCAAATGCTTAAAGAGGAACTAAAGTCTATTGAAGATCAGATACAGAATCACAATATACAACCTACTCAAGTGTATCACCACCAAGTGATCGTGACGGTTTATAGTAAACTTGCGAGTAAAGGGATAATTAAACTAAATTATTTAGTAGGCAATGCGGGGTGGAATCCACAATATGATTTGATAGCAAAAAATCACCAATCCGATATTACTTTGATTTATAAAGCTCAAGTATATCAAAATACCGGTGAGGAGTGGGAAAATGTGAAGATAACAATTTCAAACGCTAATCCAAATCAAGGGAATACCAAACCAGTACTACCTGTTTGGTTTGTTAATTTTCAACGTTTTGTTAATCAAAATCGAGTAAAAAAGGAATTATATGTGAAAGAAGTTGCAACAGAATCTCTTGAGGATGTTCAATTTGATTTAGGAGCAAAGGAAAAAGCAGATCTACTATATGAATATACGAACAAGGTTCAGAACTTTAGTTCAGTTGCTTTCGAAATCAATGTTCCTATGCATGTATCATCTAATGGTAAATTTCACTACATGGATTTAAAAAAAGAAACGATTCCAACTTCATTTCAATTATACCTTGTTCCAAAACTGGATAAAGACGCTTTTGTGGTAGCCCGTTTAACAGGATGGGAATCACTAGATTTGTTGATGGGGGAGGCTAATATATATTATGGCAATACTTTTATTGGTAAAACAGTCCTAAATCCTAGTATATTGGAGGATACTCTGGATGTATCAATGGGCAGGGACAGAAGCATTTATGTGGAACGAAAAATGATTTACACTCAAACTAAAAATAAGCTCATAGAAAATGCCAAGGTGTATTTAGCCGATTATGAGATATCAATAAAAAATAAAAATAGAGGCGATATATCGTTGATTATTGAGGATCATATACCCGTGAGTAAAAATGATAAAATAGAAGTTCAATCAACTAATGGTGGAGGCAAGCTCAATAAAAATTCAGGGACAATATCCTGGGAAATTGATTTGAAAGGTTACGAAAAGAAATCATTTAATTATGGATTTTCTATCAAATATCCCAAAGATGAAGTCTTGATATTATAATATTACCAATTAGCGGCATGTTCAACTGCTTTTCGAACACTTCTATATTTAACTAAAAGATCATGAGCAGTGTATTCATCTAAACCTGTTTGTTCCATAATCATGCGTGTACCACGTTTTACCAATTTTTTATTACTCAATTGCATGTCTACCATTTGATTTCCTTGAACATGTCCAAGTTTAATCATTAGAGTAGTACTTATCATGTTCAGAATGAGTTTTTGAGCTGTTCCACTTTTCATTCGGGTACTGCCTGTAACAAATTCAGGGCCTACTACAGCCTCTACAGGGTGATGGGCTATTGTGCCAATTTTACTTTGCTTGTTACATGCTATTGAGCCTGTAATAATTCCATGAATTTTACATTGTTCTAAAGCACCTATAACATACGGTGCAGTTCCACTAGCACTTATGCCAATTACAAAATCCGATGAATTTATGTGATGCTTTTCTAAGTCATACCATCCTTGTAGTAGATCATCCTCAGCATTTTCTACCGCATTTCTGATCGCTTGATCCCCACCGGCAATGATGCCCACAACTAATCCTGGATCTACGCCATAAGTTGGCGGGCATTCGCTAGCATCTATAATGCCAATTCGACCGCTTGTTCCGCTTCCTACATAAAATAAACGTCCTCCATTTTGCATGGTTTTATAAGCTGCTTCAATCAGTTTTTGAATAGAGGATATTTCTTTTTCAATGGCGAAAGCTACACTTTGGTCTTCTTTATTGATGCCAATTAATAATTCAAGTGTAGATTTTTTCTCTAAGTTATCATAATCGGATGGTTTCTCAGTGATTAGCATGATTGTATTTTAAAAAGTTCCTAGGATTCCAAATGCTATTTTTTTTCGAATCACTTCTCCAGTAGAATTAAATGCTTCAACCTGCAGGATATAGTTGCCAATGGGCAATTTACTTCCATCATTTAAAACCCCATCCCATTTTAGGAGTCCATGAGAACCTATAGAAATATTGTTAAAGGGTTGATGCATTAAAAAACCAGAAAGGTTGTAAATATAACCATTGAGTATATATCCTAGTGCTTTTAGATGGTATTTAAGAGCTAAATAATCTTCATAGCCATCACCATCAGGGGATACAAATTTTGAAAGATAGATTGAATTCTAACTTTTGTTCTTCATCTGAAATAAATTGGGAGTTTTTATTTCCAGGTGTTGCATATCCGACTTCACTACTAGCGGAATGCCACTGGTGAGGGTCATGGCCTTTACCACCGAAGTTTATTCCTTCTAAACTCACACCATCATAATCATTGAGTAATGCGAAATGTTGATTCTCGTGATAATGAATGGAATCCATGAAATGATCAGCTGAAGTATATAAACTAATAATCCCCTCAGTATTATTCATTTCTGGAATTTTTGGCAGCTCTTGTATTTGTATTGCTAGGGGATAGTCATTTTTTAGAAGTAAAGAGTCAATAGTCAGGGTGATATATTGTTTTGGACCAATTGCTTGCGACGTTTCTAAAGTAATTTTTTGACTGAGTTGGGCATTTTTATATACCTTAAATTGAAGTGTATTCAGCGAAATATATTTATCACTAATATTATATAATTCAATAAAATCTACACCTTTGGGTAAAGGGTTAAATAAAATTTCATTAATCAGTATATCCCCAGTTACGGGCTCTTGAATGGGTATAATTTCAACTGTTTGGTCAAAATCCATATTACCAAAACAATCCGTAAGTTCAGCTATGGATAATTGAAGTATATAATGAGAGGGTAGCGTAGATGAAAAAGTCAGCTGTATTTCTTTATTATTGTCAAGCACAGAAACATATTCTGGATATAGGTTGTCGGGTAAAATACGATAATTATTAGGTTCTGCTAATTGTTCATTTACGGCTATTTCATCGAGTTTAAGCGTCACTGTTTTTAAATTATCAATCGTGATTTGAATAATTTTTGGAGGTAATGAATCGATAATTTTATCGGATACAGAGTTTACAAATCCAGGGGTTCCACCATCGGGATGTTGACTGGCTATCCAGTTTTTATGGTCTGGGCAGGATGATTGCATATGGATTCTTTCTAATGAATATCCTCCATTCATTTTTGTTTCATCTCCATAAAAATGTTGTGTGTAACTCAGCGAGTCTATAAGTTCACCTTTTTCATTTTTGAGGATTAGCTGATCGCTGGTGTTATTGAGTGTGGGAAGGCTTTTAATGCCAACGGTATGAGGTATTGATTGGAACAATGAGATGTCTAAATCATCACAAAGCACCATATATGTATTTTTGGGTATTATTAGCTGGGGTAGTTTAATGCTTGATTTATCATCATACAAAATACAATTTTCTAATTCAATGTCACTGGAAGAAGGGTTAATTATTCTATATATTCAGCTTCAGGTAAGTGAATAGGTGGTGACGGGTCTATGTGTATTTCATTGATAATAACATCACCCCGATTAGGTTTTTGAGCTTTATCAATTGTTATATATGCAAAGGTATCTATCCTATTACCTGCTAAATCTCTCAAATGAATTATCTGTAGTATGTGCCTACCATTTGAAAATTCATACGGATAGGTGAGGGTTGCGGTTGAGTCTTTTAAAATTATAGTATTAGGTCTTTGTTTTGGATGATTCAATTCAAAAAGTGTTTGTGTAGTATCAATATATTCATTAAAAAATAGCTTCAGTGTATTTGAATTAATGACTTGAGTACTGTCAATTTTCGGCGGTTTTATATCCCGTAAAATGGGTCCCACATAAATTTCATGAAATCGATGCTTATAGAAAAAACTTAGGGTACTTTGTTTGATAAGTATGCTAAAATAATTGGATTCTATGGGCTGGTTATCCCTAAAAGTACCTTCTACTACAGGGTTGCTTCCATCATCATAATTTACTTTAAGTTCCCATATGTTTTGATTAAACGTAATTATTAAATCCAATGTTATATTTTCTGTCTTTCCGTCAGTACCATCAATGAGTAACTTTGTCTCGTTTCCTGATTTTTTATATAATGAGATTTCATCCTTTGTGCCACCTAGACGTATGAAATACGTTTGAGTTTCTTTTGCTGGATTAGAACTATCAGAGGCCAAAAATATATCGATATAATTGGCTGATGATGTTTTAAAATCGATGGATAATTTGATATTCCATTGAGTTTTTTCAAGTGCATAACTAGGTGTACTGATATAGAAAATATCATTTGTTGTTTCACTATTTGAAATGAGGTAATTATTTGTGACTATAAATTTTTCAACATCACCTTGCCATGTTGGATTCTTTGATAAATTACCATCTGAAAAATGTTCACTTAATTGACCAAAAGATGAAATTGGACATAGGGAAAATAAAATATTTGTTAATATAAATATACCCATAGTAGAGGGGTATAAAAGTTGATTTTTTAGAGAATCCATAGACACAAAATTATAAATTTATGGTATTTATTAAACAGATAAATAGGGTGTCATCTTATTTCAAAAACTAATTTTGTATTGTAATAGAGACAAATACATATGGAAAACATCTTATTTTTAGACATAGAAACAGTTCCACAACAGGAGAATTATCATTCACTGGATTCTCGATGGAAGAAATTATGGGACAAAAAAGCAAAGCAGATTGCTCAAAATGAGGAGTCGCCTGAAGCGCTATATCCACGTGCTGGTATTTATGCAGAATTTGGTAAAATTATATGTATTTCTGTAGGTTTTATGATCTTAAAAAAAGATGATAGGATGTTTAGAATGACTAGTTTTTATGGAGAAGATGAGAAAGAAATTTTGACTAAGTTTTGTGAATTGTTGCAAAAAAATTACAACCCCAAAGATCATTTTTTATGTGCACATAATGGGAAAGAGTTTGATTTTCCTTATTTGAGTAGACGTATTATGATTCAGGGTTTGCCTATCCCAGATATGTTAGATTTAGCTGGTAAAAAGCCATGGGATGTTAAGCACCTTGATACCATGAATCTATGGAAGTTTGCAGTTTGATACTTAAATTTATATATCTTGTAAATAGAAATGGGAGTATAGAAATGAGTATTAGATAATAGTAATAGTATTGTTCTAAAGTATTTTAAATAGGTTTTGATAAAGTCAAATCAAAGCCATATATAATTTTATAATTTTAAAAAGTTATTGGGGCTGAAAGGGGTGTTTTATTTATATAATTTTTTCTTATAATGATATATTACTAATAATATTATTATAATTGAATATAATGATTGAATATAAATGGTATAAGCAATATAAAAAATATAAGTATGGTGATTATATAAAGGGTAAGGGTTATTATAATGAAGATAGTGGGAAATGGGTTAGTTTCATAAATAAAAAAGATATAAGAGAAAAGTATATAAGATATGAGTTTAGTATTTATGATGATAGGGAAATAGAAAATGATTTTGGATATGAAAATATAGAAAGAGTAGGTAAATTTTTAAGTACTATATACAAAAGAAATTTAGAAATAGAGAGAAGGTATGATGATAGATATTGTTTTATAGAGAATGTTTATGTTATAGGTATTTTAGGTAAAAAGAATCATAAATTAATAATAGAAAAGCTTAATAAAGAATTAGGATTAATTGATGTTAAAGTTGAACCATTAAAAGGATTTAAAAAGGCATATTTAAAATATAAGTTAAGTGATGAATTTTTTGATAATAGATGTTTTAAAAGGCATGTTGGTGTCAGGAATACAAGAATAACAAGATTTCTAGATAGATTTTATGGTGTAGAAATTTCAAAAAATAAGTATTTGAATTATGAGTTTGGAGTTTGTAGAAGGTTAGAGGTATTAAAAAATGAATCTATTTTGGATGAGTTGTTTGATTTGAGGTTAAAGAGTGAGAAGAAAAAGCAAATTGAGAGAAGGGATTGGGGTTTTTACTCAAAAAGTAAAAGGATTAAGTTTAGTAGGGAGTGGAATAGGAAAAGGGGTGAAGAGTATTTAAAGAGATTAAAACTAAATTTTGAAGCACTAGAATTTGATATTAAGTTATTGCAAAATGGTGTGTCAAATTATAAAGGATTTAGTGAAAGTAAAACAGCTGGTAGAGTCAGTAATCCAATATTAAATTATCCCAAAGAATTTAGAAGATTATTAAGAATTGATAGTGAGGAACTAATTGAAGTTGATATGAAATCAGCATATCCCAGTTTGCTTTTCAGAATTATTAGAGGAATTAGAGATATAGATTTTGGTAATAGTAGTTTTGATGATAAAATTAAAGATTGTGTTGGGGATATAGATG
>Ga0115570_10004331_pt1 | contig 10183 bp, 8 predicted proteins | sample COGITO_mtgs_1205_3_FD_87294 | JGI IMG/M metagenome (GOLD analysis project Ga0115570, IMG submission 87294) | Pelagic marine microbial communities from North Sea - COGITO_mtgs_120524 | ecosystem: Environmental > Aquatic > Marine > Epipelagic | place: Germany:Helgoland, sampling site Kabeltonne... | reverse complement strand
TTGAACAGTTGTTGAATGGTAAAATGGTTACCGAATAACTGATGTCATCACTTTCTAAAATTATTTTTCAGAGTTGTGATACTTTTAAAGACTTAACTGCTTTAAAAGTAGGTGAAAGGATGATCAGCTATCATGAGTTAAATGAGAATGCGCTTTTGGTAGCTTCTATCTTAAATGAGCTAGGTGTAGAAAAAGAAGCTATTGGATTGGTAGGTCAACGAAAGGCTTCATCTTATTTTGGGGTATTGGGGATTGAATTTGCAGGATGTCATTACATACCGATCAATCCTAAATACAGTGCATCAAGGTTACAGGCTATAATCGAGGATGCAAACATCAGAATTCTTGTAGGTGATGTTACTGATCTTTTAAAACTTGAAGCTGTTTTAGGAGCAGACAATTTCCTTGACATCATTATTGTTCCTGAAGGGAATGCCCCTGCTGATAGAAAATGGATCAACACAAAACGGTTCAAAAATTTTGAGTTGTTGACTGAACCAAAACTTGTAACAAAAGATGATCTGGCATATTTACTTTATACTTCAGGTTCTACTGGAAACCCCAAGGGAGTAAAAGTAAAACATCAAAATATTACAGCCTTCCTTTCGAGTATGGCAAACATCTATAAACTGGAACCTGGGTTTCATGCTTCTCAAACCTTTGATTTGAGTTTTGATCCATCAGTTTCTGATATGTTTTTTACTTGGTCATTGGGTGGAAAACTTTGTATTTTACCTGAAGAGGAAGTGATGTTACCTGCCGAATATATAAAGAGAGAGAAAATATCGTTTTGGAATTCAGTTCCTTCATTGGCCGTATTTATGAATAAAATGGGGCAACTATCTGAAAACTGCTTCCCAGATCTTAAATATAGTATGTTTTGTGGAGAACAGTTCCCCAAATATGTTGGTGACGCTTGGAAAAAAGCCGCACCACAGAGCACGATAGAAAATCTTTATGGACCTACAGAAGCTACGATTTATATTTCCCGCTACATATACCAAATTGAGGATGTTTACAAAAAATTTAAAAATTCAATTATTCCAATTGGCCGTCCACTACCGAATCATGTGGTAGAGATTATTGATGATCGCGGGAATAAACTTAAAAAAGGAGAAATAGGAGAAATATGTTTTAAGGGAGATCAAGTCACTGATGGATATCTTAATAATCCTGAAAAAACGGCAAATGTTTTTCTTAATTTTTTATGGGAAACAACTAAGACAACAAAATGGTACAAAACAGGAGATCTAGGTTTTATAAATTCTGATGGAAATGTGGAATGTATTGGTCGCAGAGACAGTCAGATAAAATTGGCAGGTCGACGAATGGAGATAGGAGAAATTGAATCAGTATTAGCAAAGGTATCACATGCCATAGATATAGTGGTGGTACCTCTCCGAGATACAAATGAGATAATAACTGGTTGTGTTGCTTTTACGACTCAAGTATTTACAAAGGAGGAGGAAAATAACATACGTCAGGACTCTATTTATTTTTTAGAGCGAATCTTCTTCCCAAGAAAAATTATGGCACTTGATGAATTACCACTTACAATAAGTGGAAAAATTGATAGAAAAAAGTTAGAAAAAATAGCAAGGGAACAGTTCAAAAATCACAATACATTAAATCGATAATTAGGATAGTTCAAAAATCACAAAATAATGCCAACAATTTTGCAAAGTATCAATCACAGACTAACTATCAAAATAGAGAGGTTTCTCGGGCTAGACTTTACAGGCGTCATTGCTACAGAAAAATTAGGGCTAGATAAGACTTTGGTCTCTAAAGGGTCCCCATCCGGAAATAAATTTCTAAAGAAATTATTACAAGATTTAGCGATCAGTGATAAAGATAGATTTCTAGATATTGGTTGCTCCAAGGGAAGTGCAATGAGAACTACGAACAAGTTTCCTTTCGAAAGAGTAGATGGGTTAGAGTTATCAGGAAAACTAGCAGAAATCGCTAAGTCAAATTTTTAAAATTAAATTTTGTAAACACGAACGTTTATAACATCAATGCGACTCACTTTAAACGATATAATGATTATAATTTCTACTACTTGTACAATCCTTTTCCTGCAGTAATAATGGAAAGGGTAATGCAAGAAATTAACACACAAAACACGCTGAATGAGTTGAAATATATCATTTATAATAATCCGGTTTGTGAGGAAGTTGTTTTGAAAAGTGGGTTTAAAAACATATCCCGATATGTGGGGAAACGGAATTCATTTATTTTCGAATAAATATAATTTTTTAAAATGCTTGTTTGCAAGGTTAAAAATAGTGTTCAAATTGGAATTCAGAATAGAATAATTTCTACCCATTAGCTATCCTATGAGTAATATATATATCAGGGCATTCAGTTACACTGGAAAAGAGAAATTATCATCTTTAAATTAGTAATTAGAATGAAATTATTGGAACGTCAATTAATATTCGGAGATCCCAGCCCTGCTGATATGATAATCTTCGATGAGATCAACAGTAGCTACGTTCGACAGGCTATAGATGTGAAGTTTAGTGTTCATATATTTAAAACACGGCCAGAAAATCTTTTTATAGGTCCATGGGTATTATTTAACTTCCTTTTTATGCTTCCTAGTATCAAACTAAGTGACATAGAGAGCTTGGAAAGTGGGTTCATTAAAAGGGTTTTGAATCAACTTAAAATGATCTATTTTCTGGCTTGTTTTAAGAGGATCAATCCAAAAGCAATTATTACTATGATTGATAATAGCCCAGATTTTCACTGGCTATCCAAAAACTGTAAGATCTATCCATTTATTGCAATACAGAATGGGCTAAGACTCTCATATGCATCCAAAGGGACTAAAAGCTTTTTTTTACAGCATTATTTGTGTTTTGGGGCTCATGAAAAAAATCTTTTTAAAGAACTTAAATATAATGTAGAAAATTATTATCCTGTTGGCTCCCTCTTATCTAGTCTCCATATGATAAATCAAAAAAAGGTTATTTCTAAATACGACATTTTGATCGTATCGTGCTGGAGGGGAAATATTGGTTTTACTCAAGAGGTAGCTGAGACTATGCGCATGATGCGTACCATGGATAAGTTACTGGCTAAATATTTGTTAAGCAGAAATCATAGAGCAGCAATTATTTTAAGAAATGAGAAGGGGGGAGAGCATTGGTATATTCCAGAATTGGGTTTAGATGAGGAAAATTATTTCAAAAACATTTATGGAGAATCAGCAGAAATAATAGAAACAAATTTTCAAAAAAGAAATATTTACCCGACAATGCAAGCCAGTGAATTGATCTTGTCTTTACTCTCTACAGCACTAATTGAAGGCTTGGGCATGGGGAAAAAATCTTTTTTTCTCAATTTTTCAGGGAGTAATGAATATCACAGAGATTTTGATGAAGCAATGGTTCTTACAGAAAGCCAGTTGGATCTATTTTCACAAAAAATAGATGATATTTTGGCTATGCCTCAAGGGGAATATGACAAGAAGTATAAAAGTATAAAAGAATATTACATGGCTTCTTCAAATGAGAAAACGACCCATAAAATCATTAAAGAAAAGATTGAAGATATAATACAGGAGTAATATATCTTCAGAAAGCTTCATATAAACTGATTAAAAAATAATATTTAAACGAGTTGAATTACCATAATAAATAAAAAGTGTCAAAATCGAATAACAAACGTTTTCTTGTTACCACACCTGACGAAACTACTTGGGATCTCAAACAACCCTTATTATTTCTGGGTGAATGGTGCAGATTATTTAGTCGTAGAGACATTTCGAGTGAATTAGACATTGCAATACATCCCTACCACTGGGATGATCGGCATAAATATGAAAGAGATTATCGAGATCTTGGAAAATTATATGAGCAAAAACTAGCCGATTTAAGCATACATTTGGGTAATATGCATGGGGTATCAACTGAGATCCGTTATTGGAGAATTATTATCGGACCTTGGCTTCGATTTTTTATTGATGCGGTTTTTGATAGGTATGAATTAATTAGAACTGTTTCAGAGACTAATGCTATAAGTGGTACTAGGATACATACTTACAACCTCAATGATTGGATTCCCACAGACTTTCAGGAGTTTTATGATCAGTTTAAAGATGATCCATGGAACCATATTATTTTTTCTGAGTGCATTATAAATAGCGGAATAACTTTTGAGAAACTTAGCTCCCAAATTACGCCAAGAAAGAAAGCAGAAGTAGTTCAAAACCCATTTCGAAAACTTGTAAAAGGATTTTTGGAATCCTATCTTAATTTTTTACCATCACGTTTTAATAAGGTTGTTATAGTTGCGGCAAATATACCACTCGCTAAACTAATAAATTTTCAAAAGACGCTCGGGCAGCTTCCTTATGTAAGTTCGCCTAATGTAAGAGTCAACGATAGGATTAGAGACGACGGAAAGAGAGCTTCTCTGATTTTTAATCAACCTGAGACGCCCTTTGAGCAATTATTAAATAAGTTTATCGCTACATTAATACCCTACGCTTATATTGAAAATTTTTCTACTTTTCAGAAAAAAAGCTTGTCTCGATTCCCAAAGAGGCCTAAATTAATTTTAACAGCCAATGCATATCAGGGGAATGATGGTTTTAAGATTTGGGCTGCTCATCATGTTGAAAAAAACATACCATTGATATTAGAACAGCATGGCGGACATTATGGCATTGGGCTGCTTAATCAAACAGAAGATCACCAGTTGAAAACCGCCGATAAATTTGCTTCATGGGGGTGGACAACTAAAGAAAATTCCAATATAGTCTCAATGCCTGCTTTTAAAATTAATCTCGATAAGATAAAATATAATAAGTCAGGAAATATTTTAATCACAACGGCAACTTATCCTCGCTATTTTTATTGTCATTTTAGTGTAAATGTTGCGGGACAGATGTTAGATTATGTAGAAGAACAAATTAAATTTGTGAAATTGTTAAGACTTGATCTATTAAAGTCACTAAGGATTCGGACAGATATTGGACAATACGGTTGGGATGTACCTGATCGTATGCATGTTGCTGGTATTGGTGAAGTCATAGAGAGTTCAGTGGGTATAACTTTGATTAATCGTCTTGTTGGTTGCCGAATCTGTGTAAGCACTATCAATGCTACAATATTTCTAGAAACCCTTGCGGCAAATTTTCCAACTTTGGTTTTCTTCGATCCAGGAAAATATGAAATACGTTCTGAGGCAAGGCCAATGATGGATCAACTTCGTAAAGTGGGGATCTTGCATGACACACCAGAATCAGCGGCACGATTTTTAAATGAAATTGGGGATGATATTGAACAATGGTGGTTAAATGATGAAGTTCAAGAGGTGAGAGAAAAATTTTGTAATAATTTTGCATTTTCATCAGCTGATTGGGAAGCTGATTGGGAAACTTTTTTAAAATTATGTTTAAGGAGTAGTGAGTATGGTTAAGGTAACATGACAAGAAGTTCGTGATCGATGTGCCGCAGGCAGATTTTTTTCTTATGAAGGACTAAATGATAGATTTTGGTCCCCAATTTCTGTTTTTTTTGTATACGTATTTGTGAAATTTGGATGGAGTGGAAATGCAGTATCCGTTTTATCAGGAGTAATTGCCATGACTGGAGGAGCCATGATGGCAAGTGAGGACCCAATAATTGTTGTTCTAGGTTCATTTGGATATATGACTTATTATATGCTTGACTATGTAGATGGAGGAGTTGCTCGTTTCAACAATAAATCAAGTATTGGCGGTCAGTATGTAGATTGGTCGATACATGCCATCTCTGCGCTTGGTTATTTCTCAGGAATATTTGCCGGAGCCTTAATGATTACTGGAATTTGGATTGTTCCCTTTGGGGTACTTACCGTTGTAGCAGTTGCATTACAGTTAGACAGATATGCCCTAGGCTGGTTCTCTATCTCTATGCATTACCAACAACAGCGTGTTAAAGGCTTGGCTGATAAGCCCATACAAGTTGATTATAAACCTGTAAAACCATCTTTTTTCTATCGAATTTGTAGAAATGTTTCAACACTTATCTTTCATGAAACCTATTTAATGTACAGTTTGCCGTTATTATCGATAGTACAAATTTTTTATGTAATTCCTGGTTTTGATTTCAGGGTTATATTAATAATACTCGGCGGGGTCCTTTATTTTCCGGTGATAACTTATAACCTTTGGAAATTGGCAGAAGAAGGGTATATTGATAATGCATATAACAAGCTTTTTTTTGATGAAAAAGCGCCCAACTTGCCAGACGACCATTTTTTTGGGAAATGATATTCAATTATTCTATTCCAGAGAATATGTCTTTTGGCTAGAAAAAACTAAGTTGAAATAACAAAATTATTTATGAAAGGTTTAATACTAGCAGCCGGCTTTGGTAATCGGATGAGCCCTTTAACCGATAATACGCATAAAACATTACTTAAAGTAAATGGAGAAGCTATTATGGATCGAATTGTTTCATCGCTTATCCAGAACGGGGTTAATAAGATTGTAATTGTTACGGGTTACCGTTCAGAAGAGCTTACAGATCACTTACGCATTAATTTCGAGAACGTTGAATTTGAGTTTATTCACAATGATAGGTACCGAGAAACTAATAACATATTCTCTCTTGCCTTGGCGTTTGATCAGATTTCACTAGATGATGATATCCTTTTGATTGAATCAGATCTTATCTATACTCCTGATGTGATAGAGCGGGCCATCACATCTCCCTATGATAATGTGGCATTGGTCAGTGCGTACAAAACAGGTTTAGATGGAACGGTAGTGAAGATATCTGGAAACAGGATTGTCAGTATATATCCACCCCATTTGCAAGATGAAAAATTTGACTTATTTGACAAATATAAAACGCTGAATATTTACAAATTTTCAAAAGAATTCTGTAACAATGAGTTTAAAAAACTGCTGGTTTATTATGCGAAGGCTATTGATGACAATTGTTACTATGAGCTAATTTTAGGAATACTTATCTATATGCAGCGGCAAGTTATTTTTTGTGAAATAATCGATAATGAAAAATGGGTAGAAGTAGATGATCCTAACGATTTACTTGGGGCAGAGTTTTCCTTCGATAAGCAAAACCGATTAGCCATGCTAGAAGAAAGCTTTGGTGGTTATTGGAATTATGAGGTATTAGATTTTTGTTTTATAAGAAATATGTATTTCCCTACGAAATCAATGATTGCTGAACTTAAGAATAACTTATCAGGACTTTTGACTAATTATGGATCTAAACAAAATCATCTTAACCGTAAATTATCTTACGTCTTGCAATGTAAGGAAGAAAGATTGATTGCATTAAATGGAGCATCTCAAATTTATCCTATAATATCAGAACTATTGAAAGGAAGGAAAGCACTACTGCCCGATCCAACATTTGGTGAATATCAGAGAATATTTGATAAAATAGAAACTTACGATGATAGGGTGGGAGTTAATAGAAAAGAAATAGAGGGGAAGATATCCGGAAATGAAATAATTGTTTTTGTAAATCCCAATAATCCTTCTGGAACAGTGATTTCAACAGACTGGGTTATTGCACTCATTAATGAATATCCAGAAAAACTTTTTATTTTGGATGAATCGTTTATTGAATTTACGAATGAGAAATCGATTCTTGATTTCCTTGAAAAGGACGGGGCAAAAAATGTTTTGGTTTTGAGGAGTATGAGCAAGAATTATGGACTTCCTGGAATCAGATTGGGATTTGTTTACACATGTGATTTGAATTTACATAAAAAAATGTCGAGCCAGATCCCAATCTGGAATCTTAATTCCATGGCGGAATTTTATCTGGAAATTATACTCAAAAACAAGCGAGCCCTATCTAATTCATTTGAAAGAACAAAGTCAGATAGAGAAGAATTTTCAAAGTCATTGCAAAAACTTCGCATAGTAGAGCAAGTTTTTCCTTCAGGGGGAGATTTTATTTTAATTCAAACGAAAGATAAGGATGAAATTAAAAGGCTCGTTCAATACCTTCTTGTAAATGATAGCATTTACATAAAAGAGGTTACCGATAAATTTTCAGAGCCAGAGCACAGATATTATAGACTTGCAGTACGAATCCCAGATGAAAATAAACGGTTGATTGATGCCATTTCAGTATTCGAGAAATCAATAATGGAGCAGGTGTAGTAATTTTTATAAGGTATTATTATGAAATAAAAGCAAATCATATGTCTTTTCAAATATTAGCAATTATACCAGCTAGAGGTGGGTCAAAAGGAATTCCTGGAAAGAATATAAAGCCGCTATTAGGCAAACCATTGATTCATTATGCGATCAGGGCGGCTCTTGATTCTAAATTTATAACTCGAGTAATCGTTTCAACAGATGATGAAATTATTGCAAGAGCTTCACGAGCTTCTGGATCTGAAGTATGCATGAGACCAACAGAGATAAGTGGGGACAAAGCGTCATCTGAGGATGCGTTAATGCATGTCTTAACCGAATTAGAGAACAAGAATAACTACACACCGGACCTTGTTGCCTTTCTTCAGTGTACTTCGCCATTGACATTGCCTGAAGATATTGATGGATCCGTATCAATATTGAATAACCAACGTGCAGATTCAGCTTTTTCAGCATCCCGATTTTATCATTTTATTTGGAAAAAGGGGATAAATGAAAATGCCGAGGGGGTTAATCATGCTAAGAATCTTAGGCAAATGAGGCAGGATCGTGAGGTACAGTTTCTTGAGAACGGGGCTATTTATGTTTTTAAAACAAAAGAGTTTTTAAATAGTAAACATAGGTTTTTTGGTAAAACAGCAATTTATGAGATGCCAGCAGAGAGATGCCTTGAGATAGATGATCCGCATGATTTTGAGTTGGCCAGTGCAGCATTGAAAAGAATGAATTTGTCAAAGACTATGAGAAAACTGCCTGAGAATATTGAGGCACTTATCATGGATTTTGATGGGGTATTTACTGATAATTCAGTTTATGTCATGGAAGACGGAAGAGAGTCCGTACGCTGTCATAGGGGAGATGGAATGGGTTTGTCCATGTTGAAAGAAAAGGGGACTCCATTATTTGTATTATCCAAGGAAATCAATTCAGTTGTTAAGGAAAGATGTAAGAAATTAGGTACAGCATAATATTTCGAATAAATTACTGGCTCTTTTAGCTTGGACAAAATCACGGGGTATTGAACTTGAAAATGTTATCTACATAGGAAATGACATCAATGATCTTGAATGTATTCAAGTAGTTGGATGTTCTGTTGCTGTGGCAGATGCAGTTTCCGAAGTTTTAAATGAAGTAGACATTGTATTAAAATCAGGAGGTGGAAATGGAGCGCTTCGGGAGCTTTCAGAAATGATATTGAAATGAATGTAGGAAAATTTATAAAGGACTCACAAGCCTTAATAATTAATTCGATAATGTTAGAAGTGAGAGAAATAATTATATGAATAATTTTACATTATGGTTGTCCTAAACTTTAAGAGATGGCAGAAAATACTGTGATGAAAAAATTAATTTCTATAAATAGGTTCAATTAAAATCCATTTAGATTTAGTGCGTGTGGACAAAACGGAAATGTATTATAATAAAATGTACAAAAAAGCAATATTATGAAAACAGTTTTACTATGTGGTGGGTTAGGAACCAGGCTAAGTGAAGAAACGCAGTTAAAACCAAAACCAATGGTTGAAATTGGAGGCAAACCTATACTCTGGCATATCATGAAAATGTATGAGCAGTATGGATTTAATGATTTTTTTCTTGCACTTGGATATAAGGGAGAAGTCATTAAAGATTATTTTTTGAATTATCATGCGAGACAGAGCAATTTATCCATACATCTGAAAAGTGGTAAAACCAATTATACTCATCCTACCTCTGAGGATTGGAATGTGTCATTGATTGATACGGGCGCATTGACCATGACCGGAGGCCGCTTACTGCGATTGCAACCTTTTCTTCATGATAGCGGAACCTTTATGCTTACCTATGGAGACGGTGTTTCTGACATAAACATAGAGGCTTTAGTTAAGTTTCATCGTGCACACGGCAAACTAGCCACAGTCACAGCAGTGAGACCACCAGTAAGATTTGGAGAGTTAATTATTGAAGATGATAAAGTATCTCATTTTCAAGAAAAGCCACAAGCAGGAGAAGGTTGGATCAACGGTGGTTTTTTTGTTTTTGAACCTGGAATATTTGATTTTTTAA
>Ga0115570_10004326_pt1 | contig 10196 bp, 9 predicted proteins | sample COGITO_mtgs_1205_3_FD_87294 | JGI IMG/M metagenome (GOLD analysis project Ga0115570, IMG submission 87294) | Pelagic marine microbial communities from North Sea - COGITO_mtgs_120524 | ecosystem: Environmental > Aquatic > Marine > Epipelagic | place: Germany:Helgoland, sampling site Kabeltonne... | reverse complement strand
GCCGGCTGGAGCTGGCGGCAGCAGCTTGAGCCGCCATTCTTGGAACTGCTTCTGCGGGGCGTGGATGCGGTCGTCATTGTGGTGGAGTGGTGAGTGGTGGTTGGAATGTTTCGATGCGCACGCATGGATGCGAGAACGAGGTTCAGCACGAGGGTTGAGCGGAATGTCGCAGGAGCCTGAGCCGAGATTGTGGTTTCCCTGAATTTAGTAATAAATTAAGAAATCAATACTGAAAATTCCTAATTTACACAAATTTATAAATTGTGATAAATCCACCGTGTTCTCGCTAGCTATAGATACGCCACAACGCCACAACACATCAAAAGTCTACGAAGACGATGTCTCGCTCCTGTGGTCGACCATCAAGCACAGAACCGCCACACGACCTCCGTGTACCCCAACCTGCCAATAAGCGCAAATTCGACGAGCTCGATATTAGCCAACAGGGACGCATGTGTTTTCTCGTCAAGGTCCCAAAGCCGGTCATGCAAGCGTGGTGCGACCCGTCACATCAGTCTGGCGATATTCTCGGACAGGTCGTCATCACGAAGCAGGAGGGTCACGCGACCCATAAGACAGAGATCACCCTGTCCGAAGAGAGCTGTCCCGGCGTGCCTCAAGTGTATGATCTCGAATTCGCTACCGAGAGTGCCAACATGCGCGTCTTTTCCATTCAGGGCGAAAATGCCTCGGCGCTAGAAGGATACGTCGAACAATCCGGTTTTATGCGTCCGAAGCATGGAATTGAGTATCGCCGACAACTCAGAGGTCGTGCACGAGATCAATTTATCAATGCGAAGCACACTGTCGAATACGAAGATATAGACGGAATCGATAGCGCTTTTGCAGCAGGGGAAACAGCAGAGGACGTAGCCGCGCGGCGCGATCGTGCAACCTTCTCCACCGTACTGGACTCGCGGGCTGTCTCGCTCAAGGAAATTCGAAAACTCCGTCGTGTTGAAAAGAAAAGGCAGAACAAACAAAAACAGCAGACTGGATTGTGCGAAGCGGGTCGTGAAAATATGTCCGGACATTGCAGCATATCTGACGCAATTCGTCTTGCTGGGAAAGTAGCGAAGAAACCGCGCCTGAACGAGGAAGATCTGCGGATGGCCATTTTCAAACACTTTAAGACCAAAAGTCACTGGAGTATTCGCGATATGAATCAAAACCTTGGACAGCCGGCGACCTGGTTAAAGAAATGTTTAATACAAGTGGCTTCGTACTGCCGGAAAGGAGAGCACAAAGGTACATATCAGCTGAAGGATGAATATCAGACCGATATTCAGGCTCAGGCGTAGTAGAGATGGCGAGGAGGGGTGAATTTATGAATTAAATGATGATGATGATGATGATGATGATGATTTACCGAGGAAGATGACGTATTATTCGATGAGTTTACCGAGGAAGATGACGTATTATTCGATGAGTTCAATAATAACCCCCAAATGGTGAGAAACTGCGCTCGTTTGTCGCATGCGAAAAGTGGTGCGTGAAGCAAAATTGTTCGGACGTTGACAAATTCATGCAAAGTTTTTATCGTCCACATTACAACATATTTTGGCGGATATTCAGAAATGTTTGCACTTATGGTAAGCAGATGCTGTAAGTGTTATTATCATTTATCCAAATACTCATAAATTTAATTATTAGGAAACATCTCTCGTATAGCTTTCATCAGTTCGCTCGGATTGACAAGGTAATGCTGTCGTCAGCATAAGGTGGCTCAGGTAGATATTATTGAGAATTTATAAAATTATTACACAGTCACACTTGTTACATTTGTACTCACATTTCACCACCTCTCTAGACGGAAAACACAAATCAAAATTTGAAACATACGTTTTATAGCTAAAGGGAACGATGTCTTTGATATATATCATCTTTCCATTACAATCGTTTTTCTTGTGAACTTTTCCTTCTCTTTCTAATTGTAAAATAGTGGACCCAGGAGCAAATACTTTATTACAAATTACTTCAGGAAGTCCATATTTTTCTCCGTCAACTTCTACAAAATCATTCCAGTCCTTCAAGTTTTTAATTTTGGAACGTATATGAACAAGTCGTTTATTATGTTCAATAACAATTCCTTCAAGAACATTTTCCCTATCACGTAATTCTTTTGTTTCGTTGATATATTGTGATTGGTCGATATCCATCAATTTCTGAAATGGAACCATTTTAGTCGTGCGCCCCTCCATGTCTTTTTGTTTGAGATAAAACAATTCATGTTCTATATTTTGATAAGTTCTTCCACCTATTTTGATTTTCCTTTTCGTCTTCGGATTAATACCATTCATCAATTGTTTATACTTAAGAAGCAATCCATTTTGTAGACGGAAATTTAATTCGTCAAACATATTTTGAGTATATCGTCGTGTATGGGTAGGTATGGGAAGGGTTTTGAAGTTGAGTTTTCGTTGAATAGAAACCATGGTATGTCGATAGTGATGTCACAATCTTTAAACCATCATTTTTTCAAATAAAAGTAATGTATACTGTTGAACACAATGGTGAAATCTACTTTGTGTATTCTGGTACGTGTGATAATAAGCGTACCAAATGGATTACACACACCCCGTTCCCTGTGATAACCGGTGAAAAGGATGGAGAAAAGTGGGAACAAGACAAATTTTCAATCACTTTGAAATTTGTTGACGGCAGGATGTAATATAGAAATGGTGTGGACAATTCAATTATGATGATTTACGAGGACGATGAAGAAGAATACGGCGAATGGTGAAATCATATCACCTAATTCCCATTCACCATCCTCTGTGTATCTCTCGCCTGACTGTGTGCAATATCCCTGTCCATGCGGTCTGCCTTTTTCACCTCTTCCACAACTGTATTGAAGTCGCCCATTAGGCTTTTGCTACGAAACACCTCTTCTGCATTTTGAATCATCGTTTTTTCACACGGGTCGTACTTTTTGATGTTACGAATCACTTCATTATTAACCTCCATCCATTGCTCAATCACGGGAGCGGGCGGTAACTCTTTTCGGAATCGTTCGTTGTCTGCATTCATCATTTGAATGAGACGTTGATAGTGTTCTTGATTGATCTTTTTCAATAGTTTTCTTTTTCGAACAATTTTTCCATTGTGTTTCGCCCATGGTTCCTTTCGTCCAAGCATCTGTACTGTGTCGTACACCGGAGACTCCGGATGATAGAAAGCCACTGACATCGTCTTCTGAAATGCATCATAAAAATCAATCTCACCAGGACTAAAGCGATCTCCCTTGGTTTTTGCCATCAAATGAGCCATTACCCTGTATAACTTTCGAGTCCATACACCGTCGGGTAACTGAATGTTGTTGATGTTGATCGTGTTGTTATTCATTGTGTTATTATTGGTTGTATTGTTATTTGTTGTATTATTGGTGGTGTTGTTTGTTATACGCGAAGCCTCAGCTTTCTTCTCGGCTTTGAGTTTTTCTATTTCTTTCTTGAGACGAAAGTTCTCTTGTTCTAGATTCCACTTCAAGACTTTACATCGCGATTTTATATGTCGGTTCCAACTAGTGTTGTGCGCAAAGGTTTTATTACAGTGCTTACATTCCCAAATTTTGGTAACATTTTGTTTTGTTTCTTCATTTTTATTATCTTTATGACTTTTATGATCTTCAAAAACAGACTTTTTGGCTCCTATGGGAATGTCTGGATTTCCGAATATCGGCTCAACGGCTCCTATAGGAATGTCTGGATTTCCGAATATCGGCTCAGCGGCTCCTATGGGAATGTCTAGATTTCCGAATATTGCCTCAACGGCTCCTCTGGGCGCCTCTTCTTGGTCGTTTTCTGGTACTTTCTGGTCGTTTTCTGGTCGTTTTCTGGTCGTTTTCAGAACACATTTGCGCTTCCGTTTCAAATGTCTGTTGAAATTTGATTTGTCGTTTGTTGAATATTGGCACGTTACACAGGTGTACTTCATTTATATTTTTACTCCAATATATTTTTTAAGTGTTCTTTCGACTAGTCGTTTTTAGTCAATTAGTCGTTTTACTTGGTCGTTTTTCTAGGGGGTGGGGGATTTTTTTTCTTCGACCTCCAAAAAATTTGAAAAAAAAATCCGACCGGAAAATTCTTTCATCGAAAATCACAAAAACACCTTTTTCATAAAACCACGTTTACCATCATTGAGAAAAATATCCAGATAAAGTATATTGTACTTTCTACAATGTCTTGTGGCTGTGACGAAACGCCTCTGGAAGATCAAACCGGCGTATACAACCATGATGCAACACACGCTTCAGTAAATAATATTCTGTCTCCAATGCCGATTGTCGTAACGCCTTTAGAATACCTCACCGAAGCGCGCAAGTTCTTGAACGAGTTCGCCGCGCTCCAACACATCCAAATAAACGATTTCAATATCAACATCACAACCGATTGGCTACATTCGCTCCATACTGTACATTGTGGACTGAACGAATCCGGACTCACGAGAAACACGGACATCGGCATTGAAACCACATTCGATCATTCCAATCCGGACCATTTGGAGGAAATCCGGAAATATGCCTTCCAATTGGGGTCCGACAGCAAATATTGGGAAGGAACGGGATGCTACACATTTCCCAATTACACCGACATAGCCATTCTCCAGCAAATACAATCAGCGTTAAACATGTTCTTGATCAATGTCTTCTTGAAAGACTCCCAATACAAAATAAAAGAATGCGTCGTCTCATCTGAACTCGGGGCTGTCCAAACAATGGGTGACATTGCTTCCATTCCCGATCGCGTGTTGTCGAGTGTCAGTCAGTTCATCAATGTCCAGAATATGACCGATATCATCTTACAACTGGTCAATCATGGAATATTCGACAAGAAACTCCAGAATGACTTTGTGTACAATGGCGACCGCTTGACATTTCCAATCCAACTGCGCGTCAAAGGCGACATCAATGACGAACAGGGCATCATATATATGTTGAATCTGAACCTCATCCAGCATTGTACCACAACACGCTCGTTTCGCGCCTGGGTGCACTCGATGTGGGACCAAATTACCGATTTGAATGCCCGCGTGGACAACTTGAAATGCGTGATCCAGTGCAAATCGGTCCAATGCTCCACCGAGCTCGACACCTTGAATGCGGAAATCTATGCTCTCCTACAGCAGCTACAGTCTAAGAACTTGACCATTACGGATCTGGAATCCCAATTACAAGGCGACATTAACACGGTCAGCTCCTCTATCGAAGTGTTGCAGACCAACATTGAAGAATTGGAAGAACGAAAATCCGCAGCGGAGCAAAAAATCGTCCATCTCACGGAAGACACGCCCAAGCGCGAACTTCTAGAAGCCATCCGAAACAGGGTACAGCGGTCCGTCGACCAGAAAGAGGATGCCGAATTGGAAAAGACCTTGAAAGAGCGACGGACTCTATTGGAACGGGCCAAAACAGAGAAAGAACGAATCACATTGGAGCTTGATTCTGTCCAACATCAAGTAGAATGCACGCAGCTGTCTCTTCAAGAACTCAAACAAAAAGCAGAACGGTTGAAAATGAAATCCCGTCTTGTGGAGCAGCAACAGCATAATGTGAAAATCCAGCAGGGTTCATTGGAGATTATGTGGTCGAAACAGAATGCCACAATTATGAGTTTGAGCCACGAAATGGAGACGTGTTCCAACAATCTGGACACGTTTCAGGCCCAATACCAAATTCAAAAAGAACAGTTGAAAGAGACCGATGACAAGTGTGTGCAATTGCGGGAGAAAATGCAGGTTCATACGATAGCGAGTCAGGTATCATCTGAAGAGCAGAATGAAATTTTGCAGCATATGGACTACATAGCCTCGGAAACGACACTGTTGCAGAAGGAATTTGATAACTATGCAGCAGAAACCGAAATTGTAATCGAAACCATTTCAGCCCAGCAGTACGATGTGCGTGAAAGACTGCAGGAAAAGATGCAACTGGACCGCGAGGTTGAAGATGTCAACATAGACATCACACGTTTGACAGAACAGATTACTGAATTAGAGATGCGTGAACATAAAATAAGATTCTCCCGTACGATGACAGACTTGCTTGTACAGAGCAAAATCCAAACGTACTTGGAAGAGAAGCATAAGCTCACGGAAAGCCTGACGGAGTACGTATCCTATGACAAGATGCTGTATGATTTGATCGACCGTATTGTGCAACAGCTAGAGAAAAACGAGCACGCGCGAACAACGATGGTCCACCGTGTACATTTATTGGAAAGGCGCATCACGCAACTGCAGAAAACAATTCTTCAACTTCGGGATCAGATTCGCGAACTTACCCAGACGAAGACGAATTTGTTGGAAAAGATTCGTGTGCTCAAAGACCATTTGGACGAGAATGTCGTCGAAAAATCGGAGCACCAAAAGCATGTGCGCTTTCTCGAACATCAAATCAATATACTGAAGTCCTACAACGCCCAGCTGATACGGCATCAGGAGGTGTATACGAAACATATTGAAGAGGTGGAGCTTGCTGCAACATCTGCCGACCTGGTACCGATCACGCCATCTTCAACGGTCGACCACGCCAGGCGGGAGCGTATGCAATACCTGACCCATTTGGATAAATTGACTGGAATGTTAGCCATATGCAAATCGAATTATGGATTGCGTCGGAATTTATATGACGTGTTCAAGCTGTCCGAAATACTGAAAATGTGTAAGAAACTCATTGAGATCAAACTGCGTGTAGACCAAATCAATCGAACGAAGCATTTCGGACTGGGAGATGGTGCTATGACAAAGATGGGAGCCACGTTGGATTTGACGAAATTTATTACGGCGTCGTACCCGTCGCAAGATGCGGAACAGCTGATTCGTCGGTATTTGCAAAAGTGGGTAGACCGGTGGAGGTTGTGGGCGTGGAAGACCAAACGAGTTAATCGTTTTCCGATACCTACACAAATGGACCTCATGCGCTTTGAATTCCAAATGACCCTGTATCGGATTCAGAAACAAAAACAAAAAGACAATCAGTAAACGAACCAAATGTCCCGCATTTAGTATCCCTTTTATTCTAGTATCCCACTATGAATAATTACCGAATAATTAATCCCTATTTCGACGACCCACTTCAATCAATCGACCACCGCTTGAATGATCCTCGCGCTCCCCGCCTCATCCTCACAAATCAACGAATCCAAATTCGTCTTCATAAAACCAAAATGGAGAATGATCTTCCTCGTAGAGCACCCAGTCGCCACCGTTATCATCGGCGTCTGGATTGTAATCTGGATCCACCGTGACTTCGTGCAGAGAATCTTCTCTTACATAATCGTGTAGAGCATGGAACATTTCTCCATATGGAACATCTTTCGTCATTATATCCAAATAATTCGGATCCACGTAGTATTGTGTTCTGCGACGTTTGCGCTGCGTGGAGTCGTCGAGGATGTTGTCCAATGAAATATCACAGAAGGAGCGCTTCATCGTTTCGTGAGGGTGGTGTAAGACGTGTAAAGTGTGTTGAATCGAATTGTGAATGTTTTGCCATTAACAGAATCGTTTTTTTAATATTGATTTTATTTGGCTTGAATCTGAGCGAACCTAAGTCAAGTACCCAAAAAAATAAAATACAGAAAAAGTCCGGTTCCTGTCGATAGTCCTAACTAAGTAAATAAAATCTTAGTCAATTGTGTTGCGACCGAATATCAATGAATATACGTGAGTTCGGCAATGGGCCAATCTTCGTGATCTCCACAGGGGTACAGACGACGAATGATGATCGGTAGCTTGTTTTGTCGAAATTCTTCCCTGGCGATTTCATCCACCGACCGAATGCTGGCAGGTATATTTTCCAAAGTTGTCAATGCACCGTTTGCGAGTTGTTGGGCACGAATACATAAAGCCCGCGTTTTCTCGAACTTGGTCAGAAAGGGCGAGGTTTTGCGAACCGCCTTGTGCATCGTGGCGTAGGTTTCAACGACGTCGTGTACAGATGACATTCTCAACGATAGTGTATATGTTAAGAAAATGTTTAAATATGCGCTCCCTCATTTTTTTAGTAATGAACGCATTTAAAATGTTCCTAATTGTTATACTCAAAGTGTTTTCATAATGGGTGGAGGCGTTCTACAATTAGCATCCATAGGCGCTGAAGATGAGTGTCTTATCGCAAATCCCCAAATCACATTTTTCAAAGTGGTGTTCCGTCGACATACCCCGTTCAGCATGGAATCTATTCCGCAGAAAATCAAGGGGAAAGTGGCCTTCGGACGAAAAGTATCGTGTACTATTGCTCGGAATGGTGATCTCGTCAGTAATTGCTATCTGGAAGTCGAGATGGACACTCCAACCGTGGCGAGTGCAACGTGGACAAATTGGCTGGGACATTCGTTACTCAACACCGTTGACATTGAAATCGGCGGACAGCGTATTGATCAGCACACAGGCGAGTGGCTTCACATATGGAATGAGCTAACGTGTGAAAAAGGAAAACAGGAAGCGTACAAAGAGATGGTGGGCGAAACCAATGCACACGGCCCGGTACATTTATACATACCCCTGCAGTTCTGGTTTTGTCGGGGTGTCGGGGCTGCGCTACCCATTGTCGCACTCCGCTATCACGAGATAAAAGTGAATATTCATTTTAACTCGTACGCAAAGTGCCTCCAAAATACAGTCACCGGTTTGCCCATTCAGACAACATCCAATCCAGGCTTCAAAGCAAAACTGTACGTGGATTACCTCTTTTTGGGTAAGGAAGAGAAAAAACGTATTCTCGATATGACCCACGAATATGTCATTGATCAACTTCAGTGTTCCGGAACAGAGCTTTTGGACCCCAACGAAGAGCAAGAAATCCAATTGTCTTTGAATCATCCCGTGAAAGAGTTAATTTGGGTGTGTAAACGAGAACGGGAACATACCTATTTGGATCAGAAATCGGGAACGTGGGATTCCATTTCAGAAATGTGGCTCCCCCCAATTACAGGTTATATTGCCCATCCTACGGCGACATACGTGAATATTACACGCACCCGAGAATCAGATGGCGTGGTTGTCGAATCACCAGTCTACGAAAAGCTTGTTGCCGTTATGCACCAAATGTCCTTTCATGAATTTCAGTTGTGCGACAGTGTCCAACTGTACTTGAACGGAACACCCCGATTCCAATCGCGACCCGGTCCCTACTTTCAGCTTGTACAACCGTACCAGCATCACACGTCTGTACCCAGTAAGCCCATTCATGTGTATTCGTTTTCCCTGAAGCCTGAAGAAATCCAGCCGACTGGTTCATGTAATATGAGTGCAGTCGAAGAAGTGTTACTCCGCATTACCGCCGATGCAGAAGAACTGCGTGTGTACGCGACGAACTTCAATATCCTGCGAATCACGGACGGCATGGCGGGTTTAGTCTTTGAAAGTTAAAAGATTCCAGCTACAATATTCAATTACAATATTCCAATTACAATATTCAATTACAAGTGGTATGTTTGCCCATAATCCGCAAAAATTTCCTTGCTAGTCGGAATAGGTTCCGTAGCGACCAAACGGAATGTCTTATTAGCATTCTTGTACTTCAATTGGACATTGTTCCGTGCATCCGTTGTATTCGCATATCGACCATTGGATGACGATGTAACCGCCGCATCTACACAAATGTTGTGGGGTTTATTTACATTACACACTGTAAAATCCCCTTGTTCTTCGTATTTTTTATCAATATCTCGTTTTTTCAGTTTTTGTCCACGATACTGTGAAACAATTTGACCCTGCTTGTAGGGTTTTTCAGCATACAATCCTCTACCCGCATCCGGTATCATACTCTCTTTTATACGCAGCCCTTTTCGATATTTATTGTGGACATAGCAATAATACCCATATACGACGTGTTTTTTACATTGCCTGCCTCTGTGTTTCATATAATATGGACATCGTTTTGATTTTCGAACTGATTGGTTAGACCCGGTTTGGTGCTGTTTGCTTGAAGCATTTGGTATTGCCACATCATTTTCTTCCACCGCCCCACCATTTTGTTTGAATTCCTGTGCTGCATTGATGAAAATTGAACCGATTGCAATTCCTACAAGTACGTCCATTATTGAATAAAAAAGAAATAATAGAGGTGATGCGCTTCCAATGAAAGGGAATACTAAAATATTGAAGATGCTTGTAAAAAAATGACGAACCTTTACGTACGGTTACCATTAAATACACACTATAAACGAAGGATCATTCACATAAAATGT
>Ga0115570_10004317_pt1 | contig 10211 bp, 9 predicted proteins | sample COGITO_mtgs_1205_3_FD_87294 | JGI IMG/M metagenome (GOLD analysis project Ga0115570, IMG submission 87294) | Pelagic marine microbial communities from North Sea - COGITO_mtgs_120524 | ecosystem: Environmental > Aquatic > Marine > Epipelagic | place: Germany:Helgoland, sampling site Kabeltonne... | reverse complement strand
GCATCCTGGTTGTCGTCAAAAGCTTGGTGCGCCGAATTGCGCTCCCAAAACAAATGAAGGGTACGCAAACAATGGTAGCCATCTTCCCAGTGGGGCATGACCCAGCCGGGCATATCGGACAATTGTCGAACTGTAATGAGGGCGCGTTTTTCGTGGTACTGAAGAGGCAAGGTGCTCATTTCGAGTAACTCGACCACCAACCGCTTGAGGAATGGCAAAGCCGCTTGGACGAGGCGTTCCTCTCCAAAGAAGGAGGGATCTCTCCAGCGAATGGCTTCCGAATCAAGCAGTTTTTCCATCATAGATAAATCTCTAACAAAGATTCACAAGATTGGTTTTGGGTTATTCTGCATTTCTGAGTTTGCTCGTACATTTGCCGTCCCCGGGCAATTAGCTCAGTTGGTTTAGAGCATCGCCTTGACAGGGCGGGGGTCACAGGTTCGAATCCTGTATTGCCCACAACGCACCCGGCGCTGAAAAGCGCCGGGTTTTTTTATGGCGCTTTGTGAAGCTGGGTTCTAAGAAAGCGGCATGAAAAACCGGCATCGCCCCGCGATGGCGGGTGCGTTGTGTTGTTCACCCTGAAAAGCGGAAGGGCGCAGCCAATCCTGTATTGCCCACCAACGAACCCGGCGCTAAAAAGCGCTGGGTTTTTTTGTGCCCTTCCTATCTTTAAGGGATGACCTTGGACCTCTTTTTTCAGATCCTTCCATGGGCCCTACCGGTGTTGGCGTTGGTTTGGATGGCTAGCTTGAATCCCACAAGCCGTTTTGCCCAGAAATATGGCATCAATCTGCGGCCCGTCTACTGTCCAAATTGTGGGAAGAAGCAATCACGCGTTCGGGCACCCAAGGACAATGAAGAGGCTATGTTCGGGGGATGGACCTGCTCGGCATGTGGAACCCGCATGAATAAATACGGGCAGAAAAAAGACGGCAAGGGGTAAAACGCGGCCGGGATTCCCTTCGTAACATTGTGCCATGCCCCACATTCTTCACGCCATTTCTGGTCCGCGTAACATTAGCACGGCGTTGCTGTATGCGTTTGCGCAGCGACCAGGCTGCCAGGTGGTGGATGAGCCCTTTTATGGACCCTTTTTGGAGCGCACCGGATTGGGCCATCCGGGCCGAAGGGAGATCCTAGCAGCGGTTCCCCGGACAGCGGGAGATGCGGCCGAGGCGATGCGCAGGCTTTTTGAGAAGCACCCCGGGGAGATTTACCTGAAAAATATGGCCCACCACATGGTGGACATGCCCTGGGACTGGGCGTCGGAGGCGGCGCATATTTTTTGGATTCGGCACCCGAGGAAGGTAATTCGGTCCTTCGCCAAAGTGTGGCCACAGGTGACCTTGGAAGACATTGGCATCCATGAACAAGTGGCGCAATGGGCCAAAATCCAGGCTTTTTCAGGCCCGAAAATCTTGGTGGACAGCGATGAAATGCTCGCGAATCCAGCAGAGACCTTCCCCAAAATTTGTGCGGCGCTAGGCATCGCCTTCCATCCGGAAATGCTTCAGTGGCCCGCAGGTCCCAAGCCCTACGATGGCCCTTGGTGGCCGCATTGGTACAGCCAGGTGCATGCGAGTACGGGATTCGGACCGGCAAATGATCTAGGAGAACCTTTAACGGGCCGCTATGCCGCGCTGGAGGCGGAAGCGCTGCCCTACTATGAAACCTTATACCAACACCGTTTAGCTCTTTAATATGCTACAATCCTACGATCCCCGAAATGCTGAAATCCTGGTTTGGGTCGGCGATGGCCTGGTGCCACGCGACCAAGCTAAAGTGTCCGTTTTTGACAGCGCCGTTCAGGGCGGCGATGCCGTTTGGGAAGGGATGCGCGTCTACCAGGAGGGCGTCCTTTGCTTGGACCGCCATTTGGACCGCTTGATGGATTCGGCCCAAGCGATGGCCTTTGCCCACACTCCCAGCCGCGAATTCATCACGGATGCGATTAAGGCGACCTTGAAGGCGAATGGGATGACGCATGATACGCACATTCGGCTCACGCTGACGCGCGGTGAAAAAATCACCTCGGGCATGGATCCTCGCCTAAACCAAAAAGGCTGCACTCTCATTGTGCTGGCCGAATGGAAGCCGCCCGTCTACGACAACGCCAAAGGGGTTCGCATCGTGACCTCGGCCATTCGCCGCAACAGCCCCATGCACGTGGATTCTAAAATTCACCACAACAATCTGATCAACAATATCTTGGCTAAGATTCAGGCCAATCATGCTGGCGTGGACGATGCCTTGATGCTCGACAATTTGGGCTTTATCGCGGAGATGAATGGGACCAATATTTTCATGGTGAAAGACGGCGTTTTGCTCACCCCGCACGCCGATGCCTGCCTGCATGGAATTACCCGGGCGCTCGTGATCGAACTAGCCGCCGAGCTCGGCATTCGATGTGTGGAGCGCAACCTGAGCCTGACCGAACTCTACGCCGCCGACGAAGCCTTTGGAACTGGTTCTATGGGCGAATTGACTCCCGTAGTGGAAGTGGATGGACGCGTGCTCCAAAACCGCCGCGGTTCCAACGTCACGCAGCAGTTGACCGAGGCCTTCCACCGCTTGGCGGGCCGCTACAGCACCGCCTTGTAGCACTACTTTATTCGGATATCTAGCGCCTTCACATGGGCCATGGTGGCGACCATCAATTCTTCTAACACGGCCAAATCCACATCAGCGAGTTTGTTGATGTACAAGCACCCTGCTCCGGTTTTGTGCTTGCCCAATCGGTCTAAGTACGCCCCGAACTGCTCCAGCCCCCCCAAACAGAGGTAGAGGGAAAGGGAGGTTTTTCGAGGGGAAAAGCCCAGCAAGAACCAATCCCCTTCGCGGCCGGTGGCATAGCGGTAGCGCATGTCGCCGTAGCCGACGATGCTGGCCCCCCACATGCGTCCTGGATGGCCCGAAATTCGCTGCATCATGGCATGCACCTGCAGGGCATCTTCGCGGCGACCGGCGTGCGCCATGGCCCCCAAAAATTCTGTGACGGGCAGGGTAGTAGGTTGCGTTTTATTCTCTTGCGCCATGGCGTTAGTTCAGCATTCCGGCCGCAACCGTGGCACCGGACGTTTCGTCGACGAGAATAAATGAACCGGTAATGCGATTTTGGCGGTAGGCGTCCATGACCAAGGGCTTGGTTGTTTTCAGCTGTACTTGCGAAATGCTGTTGGTGCTGAGCGGACCTTCAGGCGCCTGGAATTCCAAGGCGAGGATGTCCAATACCCCATCTACCTGACTGATCATCGCCCGCGCATCGGCACTCCCATGGCGGATGATGTACTTGGCTCCGGGGCGTTGCGCCTGGTTGTCCAGCCAGCACAAGGTGGCTTGGGGGCTTGATTCAAGGCGCGGCGCGGCCCCCGCCACGAGGGTGTCTCCCCGGGAAATGTCGACGTCTTCGGTCAAGGTAATGGCTACCGATTGGCCGGTGTGGGCTACCGTCAAGGAGGTGTCCCCGAGGAGGATTTGGTCCACATGGCTTTGTAGTCCAGAAGGCTGAACGCTAACCACATCCCCTACGCGGATCTGACCCGAAGCCACGCGCCCGGCGTATCCTCGAAAATCATGGTGGGCATCGGAGTGGGGCCGAATCACCGTCTGAACCGGGAAGCGGAAATCGCTCGTGGCTTCTGGGCGTGCCACTTCCACTGTCTCCAGATGGCGAAGCAAGGTCGGCCCCGCATACCAAGGCATGTGGGGGCTTGGGTCGACGACATTGTCGCCCAAGAGGGCCGAAATGGGGATAAATGCGACGTGCTGAAGGCCTGCAGCCGCTTGGACCGAGGCATAGGTTTCGACAATGGCTTGGTAGGCTTCCTCGGAAAAGTCCACCAAATCCATTTTATTGATGCAAACCATGATATTGGGAATCCCCAATAGACCGGCCAAAAAGCTGTGTCGGCGGGTCTGCTCCACCACGCCATGGCGGGCGTCCACCAAAATCAGCGCCGCATCCGCCGTGGAGGCCCCCGTCACCATGTTGCGGGTGTACTGGATGTGGCCCGGGGTATCCGCGATGATAAACTTGCGGGCTGGCGTGGCAAAATACCGGTAGGCCACGTCAATGGTGATGCCCTGCTCGCGCTCGTCTTTCAAGCCGTCGGTCAAGAGGCTAAAATCGATGCGCTCCAAGCCCTTGCGCTGAGAGCTTTTTTCGACCGCTTCCATTTGGTCGATGAAGACGCTTTTGGAGTCAAAAAGCAAGCGGCCAATGAGGGTGGATTTTCCGTCATCGACGGAGCCAGCCGTGGTAAATCGTAGTAGGTTCATCATCGTATCAGGGCTTAGAAATAGCCTTCTTTTTTGCGTTCTTCCATGGCGTTCTCGCTGCGCTTATCGTCCTCGCGGTTGCCGCGTTCTGTTTGGCGGGAGGTTTCGATTTCGCGGATCACATCGTCCAATTCGGAGGCGTGGGATTCAAGTCCCCCGGTAATTGTGATGTCACCCAGGGTGCGGAAGCGCACCATTTTTTCTTGGGGCACTTCGGTGGGGCGCAGGGTGATAAAATCGCTGACAGGAATCCAGGAATTGCTGCGCCAAATGACCTGCCGAGGGCGGGCAAAGTAGAGCTCGGGAAGCTCGATGTTTTCGCGTCGGATATAGTGCCAAACATCCATCTCCGTCCAGTTGGAAATAGGGAAAACGCGGAAGTGCTCGCCTGGGCGCTTTTTGCCGTTGAAGAGGTTCCAGAGTTCGGGGCGTTGGTTCTTGGGGTCCCATTGGCCAAAATCGTCGCGGTGGCTGAAGAAGCGCTCTTTGGCACGGGCCTTTTCCTCGTCGCGGCGTGCACCCCCCATCAAGCAGTCAAATTGGTGGGATTCAATGGTTTCCAAAAGCGTAGTCGTTTGCAAACGGTTGCGATTCGCTGCCATGCCTGTCTCCTCTTGGACGCTACCGCGGTCGATCGAGTTTTGGACCAGCCCAACAATCAGGCGGGTGTGCATTTTCTCGACAAAGGCGTCGCGGAAAGCGATGGCCTCCGGAAAATTATGTCCGGTGTCGACGTGTACCAGGGGAAAAGGGAGGTTGGCGGGAGCAAAGGCTTTTCGGGCCAAATGGCTCACCACAATAGAGTCTTTGCCCCCCGAAAAGAGGATGCCCGGATTTTCGAATTGCGCATAGACCTCGCGAATGATGTACATCGCTTCGGCCTCCAATTCATCGAGATGGTCGTAAATCATGAGTGTAAAAATGCAAGGATGGTTTGACGGCATTCCGTCAAAGAGTTCAGATCCGTCCGCACGTGGACGTCGGGCTGTGCAGGGGCTTCAAAAGGGGAGGAGATGCCCGTGAAATCTGGGATTAAGCCTTGACGCGCCTTGGCGTATAAGCCCTTGACGTCACGGGATTCGCAGACCTCCAGGGGGCAGTCTACGTAGATTTCGACAAATCGCTCCGTGCCGACGATGCTGCGTGCTTTTTCGCGGTCCGCGGCGAAAGGGCTCACGAAGGCGGTCAAAACGATGAGGCCGGCGTCAGCCATGAGTTTAGCTACCTCGGCTACCCGGCGAATGTTTTCCGTACGGTCCGCCTCGCTGAAGCCGAGGTCTCCATTGAGGCCATGTCGTAGGTTGTCTCCGTCGAGCAAGAAGGTGTGGCGGCCTTGGGCATGAAGCTGTACTTCGAGATCGTTGGCGAGGGTGCTTTTGCCGCTGCCGCTCAGCCCCGTGAACCAAAGGACTTGCCCTCGTTGGCCCAGGGCTTTTTCGCGGTTAGAAGGCCCAATTTGGTATGATTGTCGTACGACGTGTTCGGAGGATTTCATGGCTTACAGGAAAAATAAATACGTGAGAATAACCACGGAATAAATCAACGTAATCCAGGCCCCAAAACGCAGGTAATCCCGCGATTGGTAGGCCCCTGGACCCATGACCATGAGGTTGGTTTGGTAGCCGAAGGGTGTTAAAAACGCGTTGGAGGCCCCAAAGGCCAGAGCGAGGAAGCCGTGCAGGGCACTGAGTTCGGGCTGGCTAGTGATGCATACAGCGACCACGGGGAACATGAGGGCAACAGCCGCCACATTGGTCATCAAGTTGGTCAGGACCGTGGTGACTCCGAAGATGAGGAACACCCAAGTAAAGGCAGAAAGAGACGTGGCGGCGGGGAGGAGGACAAAAAGGTCATCCATCAGTCCCGAGGCCATCAAGGCTTTGGAAAATCCAAGGGCACACATCAAAATGACCATGAGTTCCCAATCCAGGGATTTTTTGAAGTCCCCCCATCCGAGCCATCCCACCGCGGCTAAAGTCCCTGCAAATCCTAGGAGCATGGTCAAAAAATCTACCTGTCCTAGGGCGTAGCTCGCGGCAAAACCCAAAATGCCGAGGGCGAGAATTCCTCGTTTGGCAGGGGTCAAGGGTTGAAGAGGGGCTTGGGTTGTCAAGCTATATACATGCTTGGAATCGGCCATCAGTTCGTCGTGGCGCGCACCTGCAATGAGTAGAAGTAAGTCCCCCGCTTGTAGGATAATGTCCCCAATTCGACCCTGCATACGCTCACCGCGGCGATGTACCGCAACGATGGCGGCATCATAGCGCTGGCGGAACTGGGAGCCGCGCACTTGGGCCCCGACCAAATCGCTACCGGGTGGGATCATCACTTCAACCAAGGCGGAATTCGCCGCACCTTGGGTCAGTTCCTCTTGTGGAAGGGCTAGCCCCGAATTGGAGCGGGTCAGGTCGCGCACGGCATCCAGGGCACCCGCAAAAAACAGCCGGTCACCCCCCTCCAGGATTTCTGTGGGGCTGACCGGGGCGATGAGGCGTTGGCCGCGAACGATTTCGACTAAAAAGAGGCCATGGACTTGCCGGAGGCCGGCTTCTTGGACGGATTTGCCCGTGAAGGGGCTCTGCGTTAAGACGCGAGTCTCCACGGTGTATTCGCGGGACTTTTCTGCACTTTCTACAGCGTGTTTTGGGAGAAAACGCCCCGCCAAGCCTGCCATGGCGAGTACCCCGACCATCACAACACCAAGGCCGGGAAGGAGGTAATCCGTTGTATGTAAAATTTTCAAGCCGTTATCCTCCAGCAGGCCGTTGAGAACCAAGTTGGTGGAGGTACCAATGACGGTGAGCATTCCGCCGAGGGTGGCGGCAAAGGCCAAGGGCATGAGGTAGGTCGATGGGGACTGCCGATTGCGAATCGCCCATTGACGAACAGGTCCCATGAGTAGGGCCACCACGGCCGTGTTATTGAGCACCGCGGACAAGAGTGCGGTAGGGGTCAAAATGCGAAGCAAAAAGCCACGAGGGGTGGCGTGCTGCGTCCAACGTTGCAGGGCTTGGGCCAACCCGAGCCGAGATTGCACGGCCCCCGCCAAAATCATCAAAAGAAAGAGGATCAGGAGGGACGGCGTAGTGAGGGTCCCGAGGAGTTCAGATGCGGAGGTATAGCCAAATAGGACGAGAAACAAACCACCCGCCCCAAAGGCGTGTACGGGCTTGATGCGCTTGGAAAAAAGCGCCAAAACTACCGTGCCATAAACGCAGAGTAAAAGGATGTGGGCCGTTTGCATGGTTGGCAAAGATATAATATCCTACTAAAATGGTAGGAATTAAATGGCGAGGCATTTCTACTGGCCTTTCTCCGAGTGTCAGCTGCCCATTATCGAACGGAGTGGGAGGACTTGTTTGGCCCTTATAGCCCCCGTACCTTCGGATCTATGAAGCGACTTCCCTTTACCAAATCGGACCTCTGGATTGCCTTGGGTTTTCTCCTGTGCTACCTGGCCATTTTTGATGCCAAATTGGACCTCGGCGGCGACAATGCGGGCTACTACATTTTGGGACAGTCGCTGCACAGCGGTCAGGGCTACACGGACATTCACCTACCTGGGGCGCCAGCGGCCAAGCATTTCCCTCCAGGCTATCCTGCGGTTTTGGCGGTTTTCATGACTTTTTCGGACAGTTTTGAATTCCTAAAGTGGATGAATGGACTGCTCTTTTTGGGCGCCCTGCTCATGCTGCAACGCCTCTTTGTCCGAATGACCCAAAACCCACTCCTCGCATGGACCGCCTTGGGCCTCACCCTATTGAATGCGCATCTTTTGCGTTCGTCCACCATTTTGATGTCCGAAATCCCCTTCCTCTTCTTCTCCGTCGCCACCCTTTCGTGCCTGGTAAAATGGAAGGATTCCGAAACGCCCTTTTGGAAGTCCCCGTGGTTCTGGGCCATGCTCGTGCTGAGTTCCGCCTCCTACCACATTCGAACAGCGGGCCTTGCCCTCATCGCCGGCATCGGCCTCTACCTCCTCTTTGAAAAGAAATGGACCGCCGCGGTCGGCTACGGGGTGGGCTTTATCGGCCTCGCGCTGCCCTGGTTCTTGCGCGGCAAAGCCCTGGGCGGCAACCCCTACCTCCAGCAGCTCATCCAAGTCAACCCCTACCGCCCCGAAGAAGGCGTACTCACCGCCAGCGGCTGGCTGGACCGCATCCAAACCAACGGATGGCGCTACCTCACCCAAGAAATCCCCAACGGCCTATTTCCCAAGTTGGACGTGGTGTACTCGCTGGACGAACCCACCGGATTCTTCCTCTACGGCAGCCTATTGGTGATTTTGGTCGTCTTTGGCACCTTCAAAATGCCCAAACTCCGCATGATGTGGGCCGGCTACCTCGCCGCTTCCGCCGCCATCTTCCTGCTCTGGCCCGAAGTCTGGTTTGGCGTGCGCTTCATGCAGCCCCTCATCCCATTCCTGCTCCTGGCCGCCACGGTGGGCGCATGGGAAGCCCTCAAATGGGCGCAAAACCGATTCAAGCTGCCCTCCTGGGTGGCGTCCCCCTATATGTTGATGGCGGCAGGTTTGATTCAACTTTCGGCCGTCACGAAGCTTCGCGCCGATAGCCAAGACCCCGTGGGTTCCCAATACGCGAACTATTTTAATATGGGTCGCTACGCGGGCCAAAACCTACCCGCCGACGCCGTCATTGCCACCTACAAACCGGCCCTCTTTTACCTCTATGCGCAACGCCCCTGTGTTCGATTCCCATCTCTCGAAGACCACGACGCCTTCATCGCCAAACTCAAGGAGCAAGGCGTGACCCACGTGGTCGTCGACCAACTAGGCTATTCGGCCATTGGCCGATACGTGGTGCCCGCCATTCAGAAATACCCCGAACGCTTCCCCCTCATTCTGCAGTTGCCGAATCCGGATACGTATTTGCTGCAGTTGAAATAGCTAGGTAGCTAGAAAGCACGCGCTTCGCGCTGTAGCTAGAGAGCACGCGCTTCGCGCTGTAGCCTTTTGGCTTAAACGTTTATTCTCTTTTACCCTAAAAATGTGGTGTGGACCTTCGCCGCGCGCCCGGACTTTCGATTACTTCGCCAAGCTCAAGCCCTCAAGCCCTCAAGCCCTCAAGCCCTCTAGCTCTCTAGCTCTCTAGCGCGTCAAAGGCGCACCTAGCCCTTCACCACCCACCGCAAAGTCTTCACCTCACTGGGGCTGGCTACCCAGCGAACGAGGTAGAGCCCTGCGGGTAGAGCGGGGAGTTGGAGTTGGCGTTGGGTGACGGGGTGTGAGAGTACCGTCCGGCCCAACGCATCCAAGACGTAGACTTGACCATTCGTGCTGGGGAGGCTGAGGGTGCTGCCCCCGGCGCTCGGGTTGGGCGCCAGGATAAGTTCTTGCGAAGAAAATTCTTCTTCGCTCACCGTGGTGCTGAAGGAGACGTCGTCCAAGTACACGTTGTTGCCGCCGCCACTGATGAACTCAAATTTGATCATCACCGAGGAGGCATTGTTCATCCCCGTGAAGGGAACGGTGGTTTCTTGCCAATCCGCTGCACTCGGGATATAGAGGGAGGAGGGATAGTAGGTGCTCGTGCCCAGTTGGAAGGCGGGGATTAGGCGCTGAAGCGCCCAGGTTTGGCCGCAGTCCGTGCTCGTGAAGATTTTTAGTTGGTCGTTGTCGGACGAGGTTTTGCGGGCAAAGGCATGCGAGAAACGCAGTTGCTTGGCGGTCATATTGCTCACGGAGATGGGGCCTGCGATGAGGGCATCGCCCCCCCCGGTGCCGGCCACGTTGAAGTTGTCCAACACGTAGGAGTGGGTGCCGGACTTGGCGGCAGCACTCGTGCGCACCCATTTGATGTTGTCGCCGTTGTTCTCGACCACCCAATTGCCGTTGGGCAATGCATCTTCCATGGTCGCCGAAAAGAAGGGGCTGTAGGTGGTTCCTCCTGCGGGCCGAACCGTAATCAGCT
>Ga0115570_10004306_pt1 | contig 10226 bp, 11 predicted proteins | sample COGITO_mtgs_1205_3_FD_87294 | JGI IMG/M metagenome (GOLD analysis project Ga0115570, IMG submission 87294) | Pelagic marine microbial communities from North Sea - COGITO_mtgs_120524 | ecosystem: Environmental > Aquatic > Marine > Epipelagic | place: Germany:Helgoland, sampling site Kabeltonne... | reverse complement strand
TCGGAACGCCGATTGTGACATTGACGCCCAACAACTCATGCAGGCGCAGCATCTCATCCAAAGCAATTGTTTGGATGTCGTAGCGATCATGCGCATTGCGAACCAAATCAAACACGCGCGGGCCGAGCATGTAGACTTTCTTATGGCTGTCAGACCGCAGCATGCGTTCTTCAACCCCGATAGAAAGCAAGCGATGGATCGTACTTTTGTTGAGCCCCGTTTTGTCGACGATTTCTGAAAAGGTCATCGGCTTTTGCGCTTCGCTCACCACGTTCAGCAGGGCGAGTAACTTATGGACGATGGAACTTTGCATTTGGGAAACACTCGCTTTTGGTCTTTGCGGCGTCAAAATTTCGAGAAAACTGAGGTGTTTAAGAAAAGCAGTTATCCTGTTTTTGCGAAACCAGAATGTTGCATTGTGAAACTCATCCTAACGTCACTTCTATTTTTATGGGATCTGATCAGCCTCAAACTCTTGTTGACGGACCTTCGCCTGCCCCGCACTTTTCTTTTATAACACTCTAGTTTCGCAATGCGAAACTTTTTTCTTGAACAGAGAAGGCTTTGAGCAAAGGATGGCCGTAAAAGATGAAATCCATTGGACCACCACTGCTGGTGTCGCGCCAAATGTTGAAAAGCTACAATCTTCTCTGAACGTTGACGTGCTGGTTGTTGGCGGCGGACTTACCGGCTGTCGCACCGCGCTTGGACTTGCGAAAAAGGGTGTGAGCGTCGCGGTTGTGGATGCAAAAGATATCGGGTGGGGCGCGTCCGCGCGCAGCGGCGGGCAATGCAACCCTATCTGGCGCAAGACACCTGATGCTCTGCGCAAGCTGATCGTTAGGAAACACGGCGATAACCTCATCCGGACCACGCTCAGCGCTGCGAACGATCTTTTCGCTGACATCAACACCTATGACGTGGATTGCGATGCTGTTCAGGCGGGTTGGGTGCAAGCTGCGCACACCCGCAAGGCCATTCGCGACATGGGCGCGTTGGGCACATCATGGTCTGAAGCCGGCGCAGATATCACCCTTCTTGAAGGGGATGAGGTCGAAAAAGCAAGTGGCTCACCCGCGTATCGTTGGGCGTTGAAACATGCGGCTGGCGGTCACGTGCATCCCTTGTCGCTGACCCGAGGCTACGCACGCGCAGCAATCGCGCGTGGTGCGCAGATGTTCAAAGAAGCGCCCGTGACCGAGCTGAAAAGCATTGATGGCAAATGGCGCGCGAGCACACCAAGCGGTGAAATTACCGCTGAGAATGTGGTCCTGACAACCAACGCATACACTACCGACCTTTGGCCAAACCTCAACAAGACGTTTACGCCTTTGGTTAGTGTTTCTTTCGCGACCCGTCCTTTGACTGAGGTTGAGCAAAGGACTGTCCTTTCAGGCAATGTCACTATCTCTGACTCGCGACTTGCCATCTATTATTCGCGTTATGACCGCGACAAGCGTTTGGTCTTTGGCTGCGTTGGCAGCACCGATCACGTGGATCCGCTCAGCTACCAGCGCCTGCGCGGTGGCCTGCGCACAGTGTTTCCGCAAATTGCCGATATTGCGATTGAGCGCAGATGGGCAGGCCGTGTCGCCGTGACGCCTGAAATGATGCCACATATGCACGAACCTGCGCCCGGCGTTCTTGCGGGTCTCGGGTTTAGCGGTCGCGGCATTGCGATGACCTCTGTGATGGGACGCGCGCTGAGCTCTAAGCTGCTTGGGGGTTCAGCAGATGATTTGCCCTTTCCGATTTTACCCATTTCTCCAACGCCGTTTGCTGGCATAACACGCAGCCTTGTCCCGCTTTTGGCACCATCAATGACGGTCAAAGACAAGTTCGACTATCTGGTGAATGGCGCTTAAACGCACCACCCTTCAAAAGTGAGATCACATCCATGACCACCCTTATCAAATTTGCCGATCAGTCCCCCGAAGCGATTAGCCAAGACACCTCCGGCGCGACAATTTCAGGTACGCCTGAGCATACGGTCTGGGTGCATTTCAAAGGCGCTGACGACAGTTTCCGCGCTGGCGTTTGGGAAAGCACTGCAGGTGTGTTTCACGGCCCGCAAAATGATCAGATCGAGTATTGCTACATCCTTGAGGGCGAAGCGAGCATTCGCACAAACGACGGCAAAGACGTCATTGTCAAAGCAGGCGATGGGTTCGTCATGGACAACGGCCTTCAGCCGGTTTGGACCGTGAAGGAGCACGTCAAAAAGCAGTGGGTGATCGTCTCGGTTCCAAAGGCTTAAACCAAAAGACGGCGCGAAGGAGAGCCGCAGGAAAAGCGCATCAACGATCCAGCAGCCTGTGTGGATCAAGCGGCCAAACACCGTGCAAGGCGCGCTTTCACAAGCGGCCTGATCGCGGTCACTTCTGTCTGCTTTCGCCAATCATCCTCTGAAAGCGTCGCGACAAGATCGTCTTGGGCTTGCTCGGTCACGGCCAGCATGGACTGGTCTCCTACGAAAAGGCTTTCCGACAAAAGCCCCGATGTATCGACAAGATGATGACCCTCAAGCAGCAAATGGAAATAGGTCACGCCAGAGAACGGTAGTTCATTTTGGATCGTAACACCGTCTACGTTCGCTTTTACCGGGACGAGCACTTCGCTTTCTCCGAAAAGCAGTTCGCTGTTTGGCCCTGAGATCAAAACGCGGTGATTGGGTGAGAGGACAACATCCTTGCTCGGGGAATCTTGTCCAAACGCGTGCGCCTTGACGCGCACAGGTCTTAGGTGCTCCCAGCGTCGCAATTCTAAGCCGTTGATCTCGGACTGACCAAGCCACAAGATAGGGACCAGTCCAGCATCGGATGTCCAAACCAGATCGTCTACTTTGAGGGTCTCAATGTTTTTGATGCCATTCGCGGTTTCAATTTCTGTCCCCTTGGCAAAGCAAATGATGATCGGTGCAGGATTGGCCGTGAAGTCCTTTTCGCCACCATCTTTGGCTTCGACATACCCAGTATAGGCGGTCCCACCGACACCGTAATATTCAAACTGAAACTCATCGACATCGTCTGGGTCGACGTATTGATTAAACGCGCCGTCCAAGTTGATTTTGTCACTCGGATCGTAGTTCTTGATGGTGATTTGTAGGTCTCGTTCGCTGAACGTGGAGAGGTCTATGTTGAGCGTATCGGCCTGTGAATCATCGACGAACTTAATGTTTACCTTGTCAACATTGCCGCCGGGTTCGGCAACAATAGTCACTTCGCCACCCCCGGGGATGTCGATTCTAACGACGTCATTGTCACCAACGACGACGGTAGTCCCGGTTACGGTAACGACTATCAGTGCCACTAGGTTTACCTGCCTCTACCTGCATCTCCGGCAGGTTTATGAGGGAAGGTTAACGACGCGGGATTCACAGGGCAAGTTTACACGTCATGATTGAGGGTATTGAGCGTTCTGTGTGGCCTATCTGTCCTAAAGTACTGCTTTTGAGACGAGTTTTGAGACAAAAATTGCGTTAAAGGACGAGGCTGGAGCGCTCGACCTGTGGAGTTTCTTGGTAAAGATGTGGTGGTTGGGCGTTGATTTTTTCACACAACAGCGCCGCTGATTTCACGCTTTCAAACAGATCCTCAAGGCGCAGTTGACCCCCTGAGTGAACCTTACTGAGCGTCGTGAAAAAATCATCTTTGTGTTTCGCCGCAGCGCGACCAGACAGCCATGCATTCAGATCACTTGAACACGCGCGACTTTCGGCAGGGGGCCTGCTTTGTTCAACTGTCCAAGACGAATTGCCACTGTCCTTTAGGTTACCCAAAAAGTCGAAATCGGACAATGCGTTAGCCTCGCTTGAGTTGGGATCAGCTGGCAATCGTACCCCAACTTTTGCCTGCTTTGGGCTGAACTCTACAAAAACAACTGCGCGCTCGGATTGGGTTGCACTGGATGGATCACAATCAATTTCGAGCCAAAAACGCTCAGGAATTTTACGCAAACGCGTGCTCTGTGTGATCTCTGGTAAAGTGCGGTGAGAGATGTTTGCGATATCTGACAAACTGTGCGTCAGCGTCGTTGCGACGCTTTCAAGCGCCACGACAGCTTTGCGGACAGCGATTTGTTCACAAGAAAGCAACATTCCAGCATCAGACTCATCGCCTTCCCAGATGTCATAGATCAAGCCCAAGTCGGTACTAGACCGCTTTAGGTTCATGCGTTCAATGATTTCTGATCTGCTCAACATAGGTTTTCCAGACACTCCAAGCTTTTAAGTCAAGTTGGAGACTGTTCTGGAAATTCGACACGATTGAGGTGCCACCTTGTTCATTTATGGAAACAATTTGTTTCCCGCATAAGTCAGAGCGCGCCGCGCTCTAGAGTACGCGCGGATCTTTCATTCAAACGTTGTAAGTTGGGTGATACTTTCCGGCAGGGGAAAGCGTAAAAATCTCATAGCCCGTTTCAGTCACCCCTATAGAGTGCTCGAACTGTGCGGACAGGGATTTGTCGCGTGTCACGGCAGTCCAATCATCCGCCAAGACCTTCGTCTCTGGTCGACCCAAATTGACCATAGGCTCAATCGTAAAGAACATGCCGGGTTCCAGTACAGCGCCTGTACCGGGTTTGCCATAGTGCAAAACATTGGGCGGCGCGTGGAAGACACGGCCCAAACCGTGACCGCAGAAGTCGCGCACAACCGACATGCGGTGGCCCTCTACATAGGTTTGAATTGCCGCGCCAATGTCGCCGAACGTATTACCCGGCTTTACAGCCTCGATTCCTTTGAACAAAGCGTCATGGGTGACTTGCAATAGACGCTCTGTCTTGCGCGACAGCTTGCCCGCGACATACATGCGGCTTGTGTCACCGAACCAACCATCAACGATCACTGTGACGTCGATGTTGATGATATCGCCATCTTTGAGCTTTTTGTCACCAGGGATGCCGTGACAGACCACGTGATTCACAGAAATGCAGCTCGCGTGTTTATAGCCCTTGTACCCAATCGTCGCAGAGATCGCGCCAGCTGCTTTGACACGGTCTTCGATGAATTTATCCAAAACGCTCGTGGTTTGACCAACCGTCACAAGCTCTGCCACATCATCCAAAATTTCAGCGGCTAACTTGCCAGCCGCTGCCATGCCCGCAAAATCCGCATCCTCATAGATGCGAATACCTTCTTTGGTCATGCGGCCTTTGTTTGATCCGAACATGGTGGCTCCTTGGGTTCGTTGCTTGAGGCCTATGTAATTGGGAACGGTGCGGTGTTCTAGTGGGCTGGGCGAAAAGTGAGGGGGTTGTTTACCCAAATACCCTCAGGTGAAATCTTTGTCCCCAGACATATCACCTCAACCCCAGCCTCTCGTGCATCTGCAAAAGCTTGTGCGTAGGTCGGGTCAATATCGCCCGCCAACGCCATCTCGGAACAATCCGTGCGCTGCACCAGATAGAGCATCACCGCGCGGTGCCCCATTGCCTTCATGTTCGCAAGTTCAGCGAGATGCTTCGCGCCCCGTTTCGTCACGCTGTCGGGGAACTCTGCTAGGCCCGCTTGCCGACTGAGTGTTACGCTTTTCACTTCAACATAGGTGTCGGGAATGCTCGCGCCTTTTAGCAAAAAATCAATGCGACTGTTTTCGCCGTACTTCACTTCGGGGCGGACCACATCGTAAGCCTCCAAACCGTTAATCTCATGGGCTTCCAGGGCAGCCTTTAACGCTCGGTTGGGCACAGAAGTATCAACACCCGTGAAGTGTCCGTTCTCATGATCCACCAAACGCCAGCCAAATTTTAACTTTTTCTTAGGGTCGTCATTCGGTTCTAGCCAGATCTTCATGCCCTCATCTGCAAGCCCCATCATCGAACTGGGGTTGGCGCAATGGGCGGTAATCTCGCGCCCATCCTCTAACCGCGCATCGGCGAGAAAGCGTTTATAACGACGAATAAGGCGGGCGGGCACGAGAGGGGTTTGAAAGCGCATGCAGCAAGGCCTATACGAGTGCAAACTGCGCATCAAGGAGAGCCGCCAATGTCAAACCCTACAGCCGCCATGTTGGTGATCGGCGATGAAATCCTTTCTGGTCGCACGCTTGATTCTAACACGAATTATTTGGCGAAGGAGCTGACTGAGCATGGCATTGATCTGCGCGAAGTGCGTGTGGTCAGCGATGATGCCACCGCGATTGTAAGCGCTGTTCAAGCCCTTTCGAACGCGTTCGATCACGTGTTCACCAGTGGCGGTATTGGCCCGACGCATGATGATATCACCGCGGATTGCATCGCCGAGGCCTTTGGGGCCTCCATCGATGTGCGCGACGATGCGCGTGCTTTGCTCGCGGCGCATTATGAACGGCAAGGATCAGAGCTGAACGAGGCCCGATTGCGCATGGCACGTATCCCTGAAGCTGCAGCGCTGATCGACAATCCAGTCTCTGTCGCACCAGGCTTCATTCTGGGCAATGTTCATGTGATGGCGGGGGTCCCTTCTGTGTTCAAGGCGATGGTCGCAACAGTGATGCCGACCCTCACAGGTGGCGCACCACTGCTCAGCCAGACTTTGCGTGTTGATCGCGGAGAAGGGGATATTGCGGGGCCTTTGGGCTTGCTCGCTAAAGATTATCCAGAGCTGTCACTCGGCTCCTATCCTTTCCAAAAGGATGGAAAATACGGGTCTAACATCGTGATCCGTGGACAGGACAACGCTCAAATCGAAGCAGCCCTCGCGCGCCTTGCGTCAGAGATGGGCGTGTGATGCCAAGTGTCCAAACGCTCTACGACGTCTGCGCGCAGACTTGGCCTGCCGCGTCTGAACAGCGCGTCGGTCCTTGGACAATCCGCGATGGGCAAGGCGGTGGGCAACGCGTGTCTGCGGCGACCGCTGATGGTGCTTTTACACAAAGCGATCTAAACCGCGGGGAAACGGCGATGAAGCAGTTAGGCCAGCCAAACCTGTTCATGGTGCGTGATGGTGAAACTGAACTAGATGCCATGCTTGCTGCCAACGGCTACACCATCAAAGACCCCGTTAACCTCTATCTCTGCCCCATCACGCACCTTACGGACGTCGCGATCCCGCGGGTCACGGCGTTCACTATTTGGGAACCGTTGCAAATCATGCACGACATTTGGGCAAGCGGCGGCATCGGACCTGAACGTTATCACGTCATGCAGCGCGCCGATTGTCCTAAAACTGCGCTGTTGGGGCGGTGGAACGATCAACCCGCTGGCACCGGTTATGTTGGCATTCATGAGCGTGTCGCCATGGTGCATGCGCTTGAAATCCTTGAGCATCAACGTGGCCAAGGCGTTGGCAAATGGATGATGCGCCGCGCCGCCACTTGGGCGCAAGAACAGGGCGCGACCCATATGTCCGTCATCTACACACAGGAAAATGAAGCGGCAAACGGGCTTTACACCTCGCTCGGCATGGCGCTGACTGGTACCTATCATTATCGCATCAAAGGATAAGCCGATGAGCAAACCTACAGCCCTCGATCTGCCTATGGTCGACCCGCTTCCTGCACCAACGCAGAAGTATTTCGACATTTGCCAAGATAAACTCGGGATGATCCCGAATGTCTTGCAAGCGCATGCGTTTGATATCGACAAGCTCAACGCATTCACTGCGCTCTACAACGATTTGATGCTCTCCGAGAGCAACCTCAGCAAGCTTGAGCGCGAGATGATCGCTGTCGTCACGTCCTCTATTAACAAGTGTTTCTATTGTCTCACGGCCCATGGCGCGGCTGTGCGCCAGCTCTCAGGGGATCCCAAACTGGGCGAAATGCTGGTGATGAATTGGCGTGTGGCTGATTTGGATGATCGCCAGCGCGCAATGCTTTTGTTCGCGGAGCACGTCACGATTGAAAGTCACACCATCGAGGAAGAAGACCGCCAAGCGCTGCGCGACGTGGGCTTCACGGATCGTGACATTTGGGACATCGCCAATGTGTGCGCGTTCTATAATATGTCCAACCGCGTGGCGAGCGCGACAGACATGCGCCCCAACGATGAATATCACGCGCAGCATAGATAACGCATGATCCTGCGCGCGCTCCTTCTTTGTCTTTCGGCCCTTTTTCCTATGACGGCCTTCGCCGTTGAGCTGACCTTGCCTGCTTCTGCGCGCCAAACCGCAGGGCAGGATCTGGGGATGAATAGCTACGCTTTGCCCACTGCGCCGTTTGACGGGGTCAACATTCCGTCTCGGGTGTTTGAGGGTTTTGTGACCCGCCAAGCGTGGCGTTTGGAAGGGGGTGGCGTGACGCCACTTCAGCTTTTGCAGCCATTGCGTGACGAGCTGAAAGACGACGGGTTCTCACTGATCTTTGAATGTGCAGATCGCAAATGTGGTGGTTTTGATTTTCGTTTTCAAACCGACGTGATTGATGCGCCAGATATGTACGTTGACCTTGATGACTATCGCTTTGCTGCTGCGATCAAGGGCGATGCTGACGCGCCGTCAGCAGCAGTGTCTATTTTGATTTCGCGCAGTGTTGCCTCTGCTTATATTCAGGTAATTCAGATTTCTGTAGATAAAAGCGCAGATATCAACGTGGCTAAAGGTCAAGAAATTATCGCAAGCACGCAAGGCGACAGAGCGATCGTATCGAGCGGGGAGTTGGGGCAGGAACTGGATGTTTCCGGCCACGTCATCCTGAGCGATCTGGTTTTTCAAACAGGCTCTTCCAACTTGGGGGAGGGGTCGTTTGACTCCCTTGCCAGTCTTGCGGCTTACCTACGCCAGAACCCGACGCGCCAGATTGCTTTGGTAGGGCACACCGATGCCGAAGGCAGTCTCGATGGTAATATCGCCCTGTCCAAGCGACGCGCCACGTCTGTACGTTCGCGTTTGATTGAAGCGCACGGCGTTAAGGGGGTTCAAGTGTCTGCACAAGGCGTGGGTTTTCTCGCGCCTGTCGTGAGTAATTTGACCGAATTGGGCCGAACAGCCAATCGCAGGGTTGAAGCGGTGCTGATATCTACCAAGTAATGTGATACACACGATGAAAGGGAATTTTCATGCCTGATCCCTCTGCACACCCCGGTGAGCCGCATTACGTCACTCGAAGCAATTGGCTTCGTGCTGCTGTACTTGGCGCGAATGACGGGATTGTCTCAGTGTCTTCGCTTATTGTGGGTGTCGCCGCTGCCGATGCAGGTCAGAGCGCTGTGATCATCGCTGGTGTCGCAGGATTGGCTGCAGGCGCGATGTCGATGGCTGCGGGTGAATATGTATCCGTGTCCTCGCAATCCGATATTGAGACCGCGGATATTGCACGCGAAAAACAAGCATTGAAGGATTTCCCGCAGGGTGAGCTTGCGGAACTTGCCGAGATTTACCGCGAAAGAGGGCTAAGTGAGGAAACCGCGCTTGTTGTTGCGAAAGAGCTGACTGCGCACGACGCCCTTGGCGCGCATGTGCGTGATGAGTTGGGTATCGTGGATGAGCAATCTGCGAACCCGTTGCAAGCAGCGTTCGCCTCTGGTGTGACATTCAGCTTTGCTGCGGCTATCCCGTTGATAGCTGCATGGCTCGCACCTGCTGAAACCATCATTCCGATTACCTTGTTCGTCACTGTCCTTGCTCTTGCGGCCCTTGGTGCGCTGGGCGCGAAAGCAGGTGCTGCGCCGCTTTTGCGTCCTACATTGCGCGTTGTTGGGTGGGGCGTTTTTGCGATGGCTGTGACCGCTGGAATCGGGTGGCTATTTGGCGTGAGCGTCTAGGATACTGCTCGCTATAGCGATGTCTTGCGCGGCAATCCCTGTGAGATCGACGAGGGTGATTTGTTCATCTGTGCTGCGCCCACTTTGAGGTGAGCCAAGCAATGCGCCAAGCTCGATAATGTCGTTTGCACGGATCAAGCCTGCTTGAAAGGCGTGCGAGATTTCACCGTGATCAAGACATTGCAACACGAGATCGACGGCAATCAGATCTGCGCGTGCAACAAGCGCCGGATCAAGCTCTTGTTTGCCCGGCGCATCGGCACCAACGGCAGTGATATGCGTGCCTGCTTTCACCCAATCTGAGTGGATCAAAGGGGCTGTTGCACCTGTCGCCGTCACGATGATATCCGCGCGCTTGGTCGCTTTCTCTAGGTCTTTTGCGTTGTTGACATCAAACTCTTTTGAGAGGGTTTCAACCAGTTCACCTGCGCGATTAGCATTGCGACCCCAAAGCTCAAAGCGAAGCGGATTGGGCATCAACGCGGCGTGTGCTTCTATCTGTCGTTGCGCTTGTGGGCCTGTACCAACAATCAAAACACATT
>Ga0115570_10004304_pt1 | contig 10233 bp, 10 predicted proteins | sample COGITO_mtgs_1205_3_FD_87294 | JGI IMG/M metagenome (GOLD analysis project Ga0115570, IMG submission 87294) | Pelagic marine microbial communities from North Sea - COGITO_mtgs_120524 | ecosystem: Environmental > Aquatic > Marine > Epipelagic | place: Germany:Helgoland, sampling site Kabeltonne... | reverse complement strand
TCGCGAATGGTTTATCCATTTTGATGGAACTACAGACAAAGCAACCGCAATTGAAGAAATTAAAAAGAATACGCGCCGATATGCAAAACGACAAATCACCTGGTTTAAGCGATATTCGGATGCGGTTTTAGTGGAAGGTGGGGGTTCGGTAGAGGAGGTTTTAGAAAACCTTTAGTTTATAGGTTTTCACTTTTCACTCTCTTATTTAAAAATTTATCTAATGGATTATGTCCACTCAATTTTCCCTTTATTTATTTTTTGTTTATAACAATATGAAAATGCATTAATAATTCCTGAATCCAAAAGGTCAAAGTAAGTTGTTTAAGGCTCTTAAGCAATATGATAATAACGATTGAAAATGAAACGTTGAATAAGCATCTAAGAAAGCGGTGTTTGGAAAACTGTTCTTGGAATATAAAAGAATAAGGATATGTAGGGGATAATAAGATTACTTTCTTCTACCCTCACCTTCTTTCAAGACTACACGAGATGGCGTATCTGTTCCGTTGATTATGGTTTGAGTGCCCAATGCAATAGCACGAATGGTTTCAGTGATAATTTTCATGTCTAAAGTCTTTGCTTCGTCCGAAACTTGATGATAATGCTTATCTACGTCGATTGGTACTGTTGAAAATGTGTGGGATGGAATTCCCAATTGTGCCAAACTGGCGTTGTCTGATCTAAAAAATAAACGTTGTGTTGGGTAAGGATCTGGAAATAATTGATACCCCGTTCCTTCTAGGTTTTTTTGAATGATGGTTCCAAAGTCTGAGCGATCAAAACCTGTTAACCAAGCGGTTTTAGGCCCATAACTAGAATCTTTTCCAATCATTTCAATATTAATACCAGCAACAAACTGGGCTGCATTCACCTCTTTTCCAAAATGTCTTGAGCCTAGTAAGCCCATTTCCTCGCCTGTAAAGGTTACAAAAATTAAGGTGCGCTCGTTTGTTCCTAAGGCAGTAAAGTATTCCGCTAAAGCAAGAACTGCGGTTGTTCCAGATGCATCGTCATCTGCTCCGTTATAAATTATATCGCCCTCGCCTTCTTTCTTAACTCCTAAATGATCGTAATGTGCAGAAATCACTACGTATTCATCTTTCTTGCTTTTTCCTTCTAAAACACCGATTACATTAAACATTTCAAGGTTACGAGCAGTAAAATTTTGGCGGTATGTTGGCAGGTTGTTATACTTGCTTAGTCCTATTCTCTCAAATTCAGATTCTATGTACTGGGCTGCTTTTTCAATTCCTGGGGTTCCAGCTCTCCTTCCCTCCATAGCGTTAGAGGCTAAGGTATATAGGTGTTTTTTTACTGATTCAACTTCAATAGAGGCTGGATTAGTTTGTGCTGGTGTTAATTGAATACTTGCAAATAAAGCAATGCAGAATGATAATTTTTTCATGAGATGAATTTTCTTTTTGTCAATTTAAGAAATCTCAGGAATTAGAAATTATATTTTACGATAATTTTTCCATTAGAGCAATTTCTGCAGGAATTAATACAGCATGAGCACCATCAGTCAATTTATTTATACGTAGCTCCATAAGGGGAGCATATTCTTTAGAGGTTATAAAGCCATAAGCTTTTTCCTTTGAATTAAAGTGTTATAGACTTAAGTAGCTATAAATTAGCCCTACATACTCTCTCGAGTACTATATAAATTGTAATAAATAAAATAAGTGTTTATTTTGCTAGTTAACTATTTGTTCACTATGTTTATATAAAACAACCTAAGTGCATATCCTGTTCATTAAGTTCAGATTATGAAAACAGGCTTTAAAAAAAGAACTTGTATTATTTATAACAAAATGGAGACTTGATATCATTCAAAAAAACAGGGCGAAACCGAAAAGCCATACGAGTAGGATAATTTTAAATATTTAAATTAAAAAATGGATTCAAAAAAAGTCGACATGTTTATCATGTCAAACGGAAAATTCTTTGAGATTCACCAAATTAACACAATCAAAGATAGATTAAATGAAGTTGATGATTCAAAATGGGCGATGTTGTCAACAGCACAATTCAAAGACCCAACAACCACACTAATTGTCTCACTTTTAGTGGGTTCCTTTGGCATTGACCGCTTTATGATTGGCGATACTGGACTTGGAATTGGTAAGCTTTTGACATGTGGCGGTATGGGACTATGGACAATTATTGACTGGTTCATGATTCAAAAAGCAACAAGAGAAGCGAATATGAAACAAATTCAACAGTTTCTGTATTAATGACACTCGATAGGAACAAGCTGTATTCAGTATTATTTATAGCATGTTTAGCAGGATATGTTTGGCTTTATTTTAGTGTCACAAAAAACATCACTGAAAAAAAATTGGTTGAAGTTTGCATAATAAAGCATGCGACAAACATACCCTGCCCTTCCTGTGGCTCTACTCGTTCCGTTATTTCATTGACAAAGGGCGATTTCATTGGAGCATTAAAATTTAATCCAATAGGTTACTTGGTTGCTATCATTATGCTTATTGCTCCTATATGGATTATAGCAGATACAATTAAAGGAACCAAAACATTATTTAACTTTTACATAAAAACAGAAACTTATCTAAAAAGACCAAAGATTGCAATTACTTTGATTTTACTTGTAATCATCAACTGGATTTGGAATATCACAAAAGAAATATGATACAAATAAAAAAATTCAGTTACGAACCAGGTGAACATGAAGCAGAAACTGCCTCAAGTAGTTATTTGATGTCATTAATAGCTATTATAGCTGGTCTTCCATTGCCAATAGTAAATCTGATTGCCTCACTTTTTTTTTTTTTAGGCAACAGAAAGTCTACATATTTTGTTCGCTGGCATTGCACACAAGCGTTATTATCACAGCTATCAATGCTTTTCATAAATAGTTATGGATTTTGGTTGACTGTTTCAATAATTTTTAAAGATGGAACAATGTCGAGTAATTACATTGCTTATATAATCGCAGCAATAATTTTCAACTTGACTGAATTTATAGCAACCATTTATACAGCTATTCAGACAAGGAAAGGAATTCATGTTGAGTGGTGGTTTTATGCAACATTGACAAACATTATTTGCAAATCAAAATCATAAAAAAACCATTATTCAAGGAGCAATAGCAATTCTGCTATTTTTTGGGACATGGTACGCACTTATTCAAATAGAATTGGTAAAGGTTTTTAAAGTTCAAAAGGTAACTGACAAGACAGAACATAAATTAGGTAAGCTTTTTTGGGAAGCGTTTAAAAATACAGAAGAAGAATATAAAAACACTTATGTAGTAAACTCTATAGACAGTATTGTAACTCATATCTGTATGTCAAATAAGATTGACAGAGAAACAATAAAAGTTCATTTGCTTAGCAAAGATGAAATTAATGCTTTTGCATTGCCAAACGGACATCTAATAATTTATAGCGGCTTAATACATAATTCAGACAATCAAGAAGAGTTAACGGGAGTTATATCTCATGAGATTGCACACATTGAGCTAAATCATGTGATGAAAAAACTTGTCAAGGAAATCGGGCTTTCGTTTTTAATTTCAATGACAACAGGTAATGGTGGATCGGAAATTTTCAAAGAGACTGCAAAATTGCTTTCTACATCCGCATTTGACAGAAACTTAGAAAAAGAAGCAGACATTAAAGCAGTTGATTATATGGTAACAGCAAAGGTAAATCCAGAACCATTTGCAAATTTCCTCTATAAGTTATCAGACAAAGAACACAAAGCAACAAAAAATTTAACATGGTTTAGCAAACATCCTGACTCCAATGAAAGAGTAGAATACATTATTGAGTATATCAAAGACAAATTAAACGATTACAAACCAATTCTAATTAACGAGACATGGGAGAAATTGAAGGAAGAATTGAAGGACTAAAAAGAGAACCAGCTACTAACAGAACATGAATTCTAAAAAACAATACACCTGCTTTCTCGCTCAGGTAGAGCTGTTTAACAAAAACATACAAATGTTATTGTATATGTAACAAGTAACAATAAATATGTATGAGAAGTATAAATAGAAATAAGCTTCACAGAACTTAATAGATGATTTTTAATCAATATCTCAACATTCTATTACTAAATAAAAAATTCTGTAATATATTCCAAGACCAAAAAGAAGTTCAAACAAGGCTAAATCAGGGGTAAGAATCAAACTACAGGCTTACTTGATGACTCTTTAGAATTAAATGAGTAGATGTAAACAAAGAATTAAGATGCTTCAGATAGCTTTACAATAACTTTACCTAAGTTGAAACAGAAAGTAGATGAGGTTGAAGACTTTCCTTTATTTGTGGATTAAGGTTAACTAAATATAATTGACAAATCTTCTTCCTCGCAATATAAATTATTTTTTTTATACAAGTTTTACATAAAAAAATGACTGACTTTTTTATGTTGGTATCATATGTAATAAAAATGTATATAAACGTTATTAATCAATACCCTCATAAATACACCTAAACCCTTCCCTATTTATAGCCAGTAGAATGTACCGTTAACAAAGTACACTAAAGTGTATGATTTAAAAGCATAATGGCTAAATTCTTAGTAGGTAAACCATAATAAATTAGTATTAAATAAGTAGAACCGATAACCGTAAAAAAGGTTGAATATTAAGTAATTAATCGGAAAGTATATCCGTTTGAGAATAAAAGGCTAAAGAAGTGATAAAGTTCACAATTGGTTCACCAAGTAAGATTAACGTGTAGTGATTTTATGATATTAAGAAAGATTATTCCTTTAAAGTAATTTCTGCAGGAATTAATACAGCATGAGCACCATCAGTCAATTTATTTATACGTAGCTCCATAAGGGGAGCATATTCTTTAGAGGTTATAAAGCCATAAGCTTTTTCCTTTGAAGGAAATCGCATGAGTACCGTCCAGTTCCCGAAAGCACCACCTTCAAGTGTTCTTGCATTTTTTGTTGCTGCTAATAACGTTCCATTGAATTTTTCGAGAATGGGTAAAAAAGGTAATCCGTATTGCGTAAAATAGTCTAGATAACTCTTGACAGCCATTTGACCAAAAATATATACTGATTGTTCCATAGGTTAAAATTTAATTAGGGTTATTATTAGACGTTAAAACGGAAATGCATTACATCTCCATCTAAAACGGTATATTCTTTTCCTTCAACACGCATACGTCCAGCTTCCTTTACCTTAGCTTCTGTTTCATACTTTATATAGTCTTCGTAAGAAATAACTTCTGCACGAATGAACCCTTTTTCGAAGTCGGTATGAATTACTCCTGCTGCCTGTGGCGCTGTAGACCCAATGTTTATGGTCCATGCACGAACCTCTTTTACTCCTGCAGTGAAATAAGTATGTTGTTTTAGCAGTTGGTATGCTTTACGAATCAGCTTAGCAGCTCCGGGCTCATCCAATCCTAGATCATCTAAAAAGAGTTTACGCTCTTCATAGGTCTCCAACTCATTTATATCTGCCTCTACACTGATTGCCAAAATTAATACTTCGGCATCTTCAGTAGCAACTAATTCTTTTACTTGTTCAACGTAGGCGTTTCCTGAAACTGCGGCATCCTCCGAAACATTACATACATAAAGAACAGGTTTGTCTGTTATCAGCTGAATTTTTTGGATTACCTCTTCTCTTTGCTTTTCAGTAAAATCTAGGGAACGAACATTTTTAGATTGCTCTAACCCTTCTTTTATTTGAAGTAGCACAGCCTGAAGCTTCTGCGCATCCTTATCTCCTGTACGAGCCGCACGGTTTACTTTTTCAAGTCGCTTTTCTACTGTCTCAAGGTCTTTGAGTTGTAGTTCAATATCTATAATTTCTTTATCGCGGATGGGGTCAACAGAACCCTCTACATGAATGATGTTGTCGTTATCAAAACAACGCAACACATGGATAATAGCATCGGTCTCTCTAATGTTTGCTAAAAATTGATTACCAAGTCCTTCTCCCTGACTTGCTCCTTTTACTAATCCTGCAATGTCAACAATTTCTACAGTTGCGGGCACTACTTTTTCTGGAACAACAAGTTCTGCTAGTTTCTCTAAACGGGGGTCAGGAACATTAACAACTCCTATATTAGGCTCGATGGTGCAAAAAGGGAAATTCGCACTCTGCGCTTTTGCATTGGATAGACAATTAAAAAGGGTTGACTTACCTACATTGGGTAATCCTACAATTCCTGCTTTCATTTAGAATATTTTTTTTTGCGAATATACAATCTCTATTTTCTGCCCTATATATAAAAAGTAAAAAATTCAACTTCAACAGGGTATTCTTTTTAATGAAAGTTATGAAAACATATATTTTAATATATTAAAAAGTGTTTTTATTCATATAAAATATTGTTAATTTGCCCAAAATTTAATTTAATCTTAAAAAATTATTATGAGAAAAACGATTCTAAACCTTTTACTTGTTTTTTGCGCAAGCTTTGCATTTGCTCAAACATCCGTATCAGGAATTGTTAAAGACAGTAACGGGGATGTAGTTCCAGGTGCAAATATTGTCGAAAAAGGTACATCTAATGGAGCTGTAACAGATTTTGACGGTGCATACATCATGGAAGTTGCTGCTGATGCAGTTCTTGTATTCAGTTATGTTGGATATGGTACTTCTGAAGTTTCAGTAAATGGACAAAGCACAGTTAACGTAGTTCTTTCGGACAGTCAGGCGTTAAGTGAAGTTGTATTAACAGGTAGTAGAACGGCTCCAAGAAGTAATGTAGATACTGCATTACCAATTGATGTTGTTTCTTCTAAAGATTTAGTTTCTACAGGTCAAGCTAGTTTTGATAAAGCGCTTCAATACAAGATTCCTTCATTTAACACGGTTCAAACCCCTGTAAATGACGCGACTTCTTTATTAGATCCTTATGAAATTAGAAACATGGGACCTTCTAGAACTTTGATTCTTATCAACGGAAAACGTAAAAATTTAAGTGCACTACTTTACACACAAACCTCTCCAGGTCGAGGTGAAACAGGTGCTGATATTTCTGCAATTCCAACAGACGCTATTAAGCGTGTTGAGATTTTACGTGATGGTGCTTCTGCACAATACGGATCGGATGCAATTGCTGGGGTAATGAATATCATCCTTAAAGACACACCTAATTCAGGTTCTGCTACTGTTCGTACTGGAATTACTTCTGAAGGTGATGGCGAAATGTTTGGAGTTGCTGTAAACAACGGAACAAACATTGGTGATGACAAAGGTTTTGTTAACTAAACAATCGACTTGTCTAAAGTAAACTTAGCAAACAGACCTGGTACAGTTGATGCTGCGGGTGAAGCTGGTGACTTTGGTGCTGATCTTGCTGACGTTCAAGAATTTTTATCAAGAAACCCTGATGCAAATAACATTAACGGTTCTCCTGAAACTGCAGCTGCTAAATTTGCAGTTAACTTTGGTTACAACCCTAGTGATGCTACTGAATTATACGGAGATGCTGCTTATGTATATAAGTCAGTAAACAGTTATGCTAACTACAGAACTCCTTATTGGAGAACGGAAGCTGACTTTCCTTATTTAGCTGACTTCTTTCCAAACGGTCCAGGAGGAAGCTACGACGGTTACGTTCCAACATTTGAAGGTCTTTTAAGTGACTATAACGCTACTGTTGGTTTTAGATCTACTATTAACGAGTGGAATGTTGATGTTAGTTTTACAACGGGTGGAAACCTTCAAACATATAAAGTAAATCAGTCTCACAACAGAAACGTAGTATACTCTCCATCTACTTGGGTTGATGCAAACGGAAATGGTTCTGTTGATGCTGGTGAAATTACTGAAGGTTCTGAAAAATACGGAAGTAACAGTCAACAATCATTCGATCCAGGAGGAACTAGATTTTCTCACAACCTTGGAAATATTGACATCTCTAAAATCCTTTCTGACAAAGTAAGTATTGGTATCGGTGCTGAGTTTAGAACGGAAACTTTTGAAGTTATTGCTGGTGAACTTGCTTCTTACGAAGGTGGTGGTGCAGATTCATTTGCAGGAGCTTCTCCTCAAAATTCTGGAAAATTCAACCGTTACAACATTGGTGGTTACTTTAGTTTAGACTACGATGTATCGGATGCATTTTTATTAAGCGGTACAGTAAGTACAGAAAACTACTCTGACTTTGGTAACGCTTTTGTTTACAAATTTAGCTCACGTTACAAAGTAAGCGATGCGTTTACTTTAAGAGGTTCTGTTTCTACTGGATTTAGAGCTCTAACACTTCACCAAATTTACACTCAAAAAGCACAATACAGCTTTGTTCCTGGTCAAGGAATTCAAGTGGGTGGTTTAATTAGCAATGTCTCTACACAGGCTAAACTTTTGGGTATTGCAGACTTAGATGCTGAAACATCAAACAACTTTACTATTGGATTTGGTGGGAAAATAAACAGTCACTTCAGCTATACATTCGATTATTATAACATTGCTGTTAAAGATCGTATCGTTCTTGGTTCAGAAATTGGAGCAACGGATGATGCTACTAATCCATTGAATATTTTATTAGAAAACAACAGCTTAAGTGATGTTAGTTTCTTTTCTAATGCGATTGATACAAAAACATCAGGTATAGATGTTGTTCTTTCTTACAATAATATTGATTTAGGAGCAGGAAGTCTTGATTTAAACTTGTCTGGAAATTATACTATTCAAAACGAACGTGATGGGGCTGTTAAAGTCATTTCTCTTGTTGCTAACTCAGGTCAGTCTGTAGTTAATCCTACTCAGGAAGCTTTATTCTTTACTTCTAGACCTGAGACTAAATGGATTCTTGGAGCTAATTATGATATTGGTAAAGTTGGATTCAGCTTTAACAACACCTACTTTGGTAAAACTACATTCAAACAACAAGGAATGGATGCTGATCTTAGAACAGAATTCAATCCTAATGTAGTTACTGATTTAGCTATTAATTTAAGTCTATCAGAAAAGCTAACCCTTGCTTTCAATATAAACAACCTGTTTAATGTATTGCCTGAGTGGAGTTTTAAAGCTGAAAATGCTGCTGGTGAAGCTCATTTAGCAGATGCTGCTTTTATTAAAAATCAGTCTAACCTAATTACTTTTAACCAACGTTATTCTCAAATGACTTACGATGGTTACCACTTCAGTCAATTAGGAACTATGTTTAACTTATCATTAAACTATAAGTTTTAATAACCAGTTATACTTAATACAAATTAAAAAGGCTACTCAATTGAGTAGTCTTTTTTTATCATTTTTATTTAAAACAAAATTTATTCTGGATGCATAAAACGTTGCTTTCCTAAAAGAACTTCTTCGGTTTCTACGTGATCTTCATCGGGAACACAGCAATCTACTGGACAAACAGCAGCACACTGGGGCTCGTCATGGAAACCTTTACATTCGGTACACTTATCGGGTGCTATATAATAAAATTCATCAGAAATAGGCTCTTGAACTTCGTCAGCATCTACTTGCTTCCCATCGGGCAATACCACAGTTCCTTTTAAAGAAGTTCCGTCTTTATAACGCCAGTCGTCAGCACCTTCATATATAGCAGTATTTGGGCATTCAGGCTCACAGGCTCCGCAATTAATGCACTCATCTGTAATAATTATTGCCATAGTAGGATTTCTTTTAGTTAAATTTGCCTCAAAAGTAAGACCTTATAGTTTATTCTACAAATAATGATCCAACTACAACAACGAATTTTTGCATTTAATCGCTTAGGAGACTTCCTTAGAAATATAAATGCTGAAAATAAAGACTATAATGCCCTTTTTGATACCGTGAGTCGAGCAAAAGATAACAACGGATGGTTTTCAAAAGAAAGCGTTTTACACGCCTTCAATGCCTGGGGAAATTTACTTAATGAAAAAGATTTATTACACTGGACAAAAGACTATTTTTTTGAGAATAAAGAACCGAAAATAGTTGGTTTAGTCCTAGCAGGAAACATTCCTTTAGTTGGATTTCATGATGTTTTAAGCGTTTTAATCAGTGGAAATAAAGCACTCGTAAAATGTTCTTCTTCTGACCCGCTATTGATTGCTTTTTTAGTACAAAAACTTCAAGAAATTGAACCTGGATTTAAAGATTTGGTAGAATTCACCAAAGAACGTTTCACACATTTTGATGCAGTTATTGCAACCGGAAGCAACAATGCTGCTCGATATTTTGAGTATTACTTTTCTAAAGTTCCAAACCTGATCCGAGCCAACAGAAATGGTGTTGCGGTTTTAGACGGAAACGAAACCAAAGAGCAACTCGAGGCTTTAGCG
>Ga0115570_10004302_pt1 | contig 10233 bp, 8 predicted proteins | sample COGITO_mtgs_1205_3_FD_87294 | JGI IMG/M metagenome (GOLD analysis project Ga0115570, IMG submission 87294) | Pelagic marine microbial communities from North Sea - COGITO_mtgs_120524 | ecosystem: Environmental > Aquatic > Marine > Epipelagic | place: Germany:Helgoland, sampling site Kabeltonne... | reverse complement strand
GGGAGGGGTTTTTGATTCATAATCCGCACATGTATCAGTCGATGCCGCTTGGGGTCGTGAACCGACGCCGACCGGGGCTAACGCGTTGGGCTCTGTGGTCTTGGCAGGCGGTGGCGGTGCTGCCGCATGCGGCGCAAGCAGATTGGCTGGTTTTGTCCGACGGTCCCGAAGGGACGGAATATCACGCCTCGTCGCCGATGCTTGAATTGCACGGTGCCGACACTGAGGCCTATCTTCATGGCCTGACGGCGCAGGAGCCGTCTATTTATGTTGTGCTACGAGAAAATTTAGACAGCGAGACGCGCCCGCTTGACGTGTTGTTGGTCACTGCGTCGCCCTATGAGGCGCAGGATTACACCGACAGCGGCGAGGAACTGGTAAAGAAGGTTCGGATGCCGCGGGTAATAACAGGTTGGGTTGAGGCCTTTGTCAGCCTGCACCACGAACACGAAGCTTTCAAGAAACGTCGGCGGGACAAGGCAGATACTGGGTTGAAGGAAGACGGCATCGGCGATTCCCGTATTGCGCAGATGGCGGATGTTTATCGCGCCCCAACGCTGGCCAAAAAAGCGAGGCTGAACTGATGGGCGGCACGGATTTCTGGTCACGGCGCAAAGCCGGCGTGGAGACGGAAGAAAAGATTGCCCTGCAGATCAAGGATGCGGAAGAGACAGCCGCATTGCAGGCGGAGCAAGCTGAAAAAACCGACGAAGAATTACTGTTGGAACTGGACTTGCCGAACCCCGACGACATGAAGATGGGCGATGATTTTTCAGCGTTTATGTCAAAAGCCGTGCCAGACAGGCTGCGCCGTCGCGCGCTGCGCCGCTTGTGGCTGGCAAATCCGGCGCTGGCCAATCTGGATGGCTTGCTGGATTACGGCGAGGATTTTACCGATAGTGCCACGGTCGTCGAAAATTTGCAGACGGCCTATCAGGTGGGCAAAGGTATGACAGAACACGTGCTTGAAATGGTGCGTCAGGCCGAAGCAGAGGCTGCTGAGCAGCGGGCGGCAGCGGAGGCCGACGAATTGATTTCTGGGGAGGCGACCGATGACTTGGAAGCTGCTCAGGCTGTTGGATGCACCGACCAGAAACGGCAGCACGAAAGGGCTGAGCGGTCCGATGGGGCTGAGCCGTCAAAATCCGAGCAGATGGAACCCGCGCCAGAAACCCACGACGCCAGTCAAACTGCCGAAATCTTGCTTGCTTATGATGATATAGAGACGGAGTGTTTAGATCCTGCCATTCTGCCCAAACGGCGCATGACTTTCCATTTCGATAACATGAAAGAACCACAATTATGACCCCAGAGGGACAGACGACAGCCACGTCGGAAACTGCGCCGAAAATTGGATCGACATCCACCGCTCAGGTTGCGGTAGAAGACCGGCTGCGGGCTGATCTGTATAACTTTCTTGGATTAATTTTGTCAGGGCCGGCCAGTCAAATGATTCTGGACCAGACCACAGATCTCACCGGAGACGATACCGATTTGGGGCAGGCGATCTCGTCGCTTGCGCGGGTCGCAAAGGTCAGCAAACCCGCCTCGGTTGAAAGTGAGGTTAACGCTCTGTTTATCGGCCTGGGCCGCGGAGAGCTGTTGCCCTATGCGAGTTACTATCTGACGGGATTTTTGAACGAAAAGCCTTTGGCGACGTTGCGCCGCGATATGGCAGTGCGCGGCATCACGCGGGCGCAGAACGTTTATGAGCCAGAAGATAATATTGCTTCGCTACTCGAAATGATGGGGGGGCTTGTGGTTGGACGGTTCGGTGCGCCTGCCACATTGAGCGACCAAAGGGAGTTCTTTAATAAACACATCAGCCCTTGGGCTGCACATTTTTTCAGTGATTTGGAAGCGGCCAAAAACTCGGTGCTCTACGCCTCTGTCGGCGCAGTCGGCAAGGCATTTATGGCAATCGAGGCTGAAAGCTTCCGGATGAGCGCGGAATGATCCGCATTAAGGGTGGCGCAAGCTGCCGCAACCAACAGGGAGGAGACCCCCGATGACACAGAAGACCGAGGAGGCGACCAGCCGCCGCGATTTTCTAAAGCTGGCGGGTACCGCTGCCCCAGCTGCGGCCGTTGCCGTAGCTGTAAGCGGGACGCAAGTGCAAGCTGCTGTAACGGCCGACGATGGCCAGATGCAAGACACAGCGCACACCCGCGCATACTTTGACAGCGCCCGGTTCTAATCCGGACGATGTTTTCGACGGCCAAAGGTTGCGTGACGCCCTGAGGCTGATTTTATGAAACCAAGCAAGCCCGAAAGATAAACGGAGCCAGCTAGGGAGAGATAATATGTTAAGGAAAAAGACCAACGGGGTTGCGCGACGCCCCCAGCGATCTGGTATCCTGTCAGAGGTTGCCGAAAAATCGGTGGACCGCCGTGCCTTTTTACGGGGTTCAGGACTAGCCATTGGCGGTCTGGCCGCGATAAGCGCGACAGGGGGGACTGTTACTAAGGCAAGCGCGGCAACAGCTGCAAGTGCCGCAGTAGAAACTATTAAGACAATTTGTACACATTGCTCAGTCGGATGCACGGTTGTGGCAGAAGTTCAAAATGGCGTTTGGACTGGTCAGGAGCCCGGATGGGATAGCCCATTCAACCTTGGTGCACATTGCGCGAAAGGTGCCGCAGTTCGTGAAACAGCACATGGTGAGCGCAGACTGAAATACCCGATGAAAAAAGAGGGTGGTGAATGGAAGCGCATCAGCTGGGATCAGGCGATTAATGAAATCGGCGACGGCATGATGAACATCCGCGAAGAAAGCGGACCTGACAGCGTTTATTGGCTGGGCAGTGCGAAACATAGCAACGAACAAGCATATTTGTTCCGCAAATTTGCGGCCTATTGGGGAACCAATAACGTTGATCATCAGGCGCGGATTTGTCATTCGACAACGGTGGCCGGTGTGGCCAACACATGGGGCTATGGCGCCATGACCAACAGCTATAATGACATCCATAACTCAAAGGCGATCTTCTTGATTGGCGGCAATCCAGCAGAGGCGCATCCTGTGTCGCTACTGCATATTCTGAAAGCCAAAGAGCAGAATAACGCGCCTTTGATAGTTTGCGATCCGCGCTTTACCCGAACGGCCGCTCACGCTGACGAATATGTGCGGCTCCGGCCAGGGAGCGACGTAGCGCTCATATGGGGTATTTTGTGGCATATCTTCGAAAACGGTTGGGAGGACAAAGAGTTTATCCGTACCCGCGTTTGGGGCATGGATCAAATTCGTGAGGAAGTTGCGAAATGGACACCCGAGGAAGTTGAGCGCGTATCCGGAGCACCTGGCAGCCAGCTGCGCCGCGTTGCTCGCACACTGGCCAACAACCGTCCGGGTACGGTGATCTGGTGTATGGCTGGCACGCAGCACACCAACGGTAACAACAATACTCGCGCCTATTGCGTGCTCCAACTCGCGTTGGGGAACATGGGCACGTCTGGCGGTGGCACCAACATTTTCCGTGGCCATTGCAATGTGCAGGGTGCGACTGATCTGGGTGTCTTGTCTCATACACTACCTGGGTACTATGGGCTTTCAGCGGGCGCATGGGCGCATTGGTCAAGGGTTTGGGGTGAGGACCTCGATTGGATGAAAGGCCAGTTTGCCAAGACCACAGGTGCCGATGGTAAAGAAAAGAACCTGATGAACTTGACAGGTATTCCTGTATCGCGCTGGATTGATGGCGTATTGGAAGATCCGGATAAAATGGATAATCCTAACAAAGTCCGCGCTATGGTTTTGTGGGGCCACGCGCCAAACTCGCAGACCCGCATGAAGGAAATGAAAACCGCCATGGAAAAGCTGGATATGCTGGTCGTGGTCGATCCGTATCCAACAGTCTCGGCGGCGATGCAGGACCGGAGTGACGGGGTCTATTTGCTGCCAGCTTCGACACAGTTCGAAACGCGAGGATCCATAACTGCTTCGAACCGGTCAATTCAGTGGCGCAGTAAGGTCGTGGAGCCCCTGTTTGAATCTCTGCCTGATCACATTATTATTGGTAAGTTTGCCAATAAGTTTGGCTGGGCTGATAGGTTCTTCCGCAACATTGAAATGGATGACGCCGAAACGCCGAATATCGAAAGCGTGACGCGTGAGATCAATGCGGGCATGTGGACCGTGGGCTATACTGGTCAGAGCCCTGAGCGGATAAAGCTGCACATGGAAAACCAGCACACGTTTGATCGTACCACGCTTCAGGCAGTGGGTGGTCCGGCAGATGGTGATTACTACGGTATGCCATGGCCATGTTGGGGTACAGCAGATATGAAGCATCCCGGGACACCAAATTTGTACGATATGTCCAAACGTGTATCCGAGGGTGGTTTGACCTTCAGGGCAAGGTTTGGTGTTGAGCGCAATGGTGACAATATGTTGGCCGAAGGTGTGTACAGCAAAGGATCTGAAATTCAGGATGGTTATCCCGAATTCACGATGCAGATGCTGATGGATCTAGGTTGGGACGGTGATCTGACTGATCAAGAACGCGCTGCGATAGATGCAGTCGCGGGACCCAAGACCAACTGGAAAACTGACCTTTCAGGCGGTATTCAGAGGGTAGCGATCAAGCACGAATGTGCGCCATTTGGCAACGCCAAAGCCCGCAGTGTTGTGTGGACCTTTCCTGATCCGGTACCTCTGCACCGCGAGCCGCTCTACACAAACCGTCGTGATCTTGTGGCTGATTATCCAACCTATGAGGATCGTAAATTTTATCGGCTTCCGACGATGTATGCCTCGATCCAAAAACAGGACTTCAGCAAAGAGTATCCGATGATCCTGACTTCTGGACGGCTGGTTGAATACGAGGGGGGTGGTGATGAGACACGCTCAAACCCTTGGCTGGCTGAACTGCAACAGGATATGTTCGTTGAAATCAACACTCGGGATGCAAATAATCTCGGGCTGCGAGACGGCGCACAGGTTTGGGTCGAAGGTGCGGAAGGCGCAAAAGTCAAGGTAATGGCGATGGTCACTGAGCGTGTTGGAGAGGGCGTGGCATTTATGCCGTTCCACTTTGGCGGGCATATGGAAGGCAAGGACCTGCGTGGTAACTATCCAGAAGGTGCAGATCCTTTTGTGCTGGGTGAAAGTTCCAATACGGCACAAACCTACGGCTATGACTCGGTTACGCAGATGCAAGAGACCAAAGCCACACTTTGCAAAATTTTTGCAGCATAAGGAGAGAGAGAAATGGCAAGAGCAAAGTTCCTCTGTGACGCCGAACGCTGCATCGAATGCAACGCCTGTGTCACAGCTTGTAAAAACGAACACGAAGTGCCTTGGGGTATCAACCGTCGGCGGGTGGTAACACTCAATGACGGCAGCCCCGGAGAACGCTCGATTTCGGTAGCTTGTATGCATTGTTCAGATGCGCCTTGTATGGCGGTCTGCCCGGTGGATTGCTTCTATCAGAACGAGGAAGGCGTGGTTCTGCACTCCAAGGATCTGTGCATCGGCTGCGGTTATTGTTTCTATGCGTGTCCTTTTGGCGCGCCGCAATTTCCTCAGGCCGGCAACTTTGGCAGCCGCGGCAAGATGGACAAATGTACCTTCTGCGCCGGTGGTCCAGAAGAAACCCATTCGAACGCGGAATTCAGCAAATACGGTCGCAACCGGATTGCTGAAGGTAAATTGCCGATTTGCGCCGAAATGTGTTCTACCAAAGCGCTGTTGGCGGGCGATGGCGACATCGTTTCGGCGATCTACCGCGAGCGTGTCGTGGCGCGTGGCTTTGGTTCGGGCGCATGGGGTTGGGGCACAGCCTATAACCAAAAAGGCGGCTAAGACAATTGCAGCATGATAGGGCAGGGGCGGGCATTCAGTGCCGCCCCTGCCCGCAATTTTCAAATGACTTGAAAAGGGAACCCTCCGATGATCCGGCTGTTTATGGCAATTTTGATGTCCTTCGTGCTAAGCTTGCCCGTATTGGCGCAAGAGCCCGCAGTTGATCGGTCTGCCACTGGTGGGGCTCAGACCCTGAGCGATATAATGGCGCGTCAAAAGGGCGAAGCCGTTCAAGATGATTTTCGACGCAACGCTACCGGCGACCCGAGCATCGCGGCTGACCTTCAGCAGCAGCTGGGTACTTTGGGCGGGGTGTCTGATCCTGAATTATGGCGCGCATTGCGCTATGGTACTGCCGACATCAGCGTTTCAGCGGGTGGCGAGGTTGCCACCGTGCTGGTGCAGGACGGCGGTATGCGCTGGCTGTTGATGCGCAACGGGCCGGTAGCAGAGTATGCCGCTTATGGTTTGGGCGGGATTCTTGCACTGCTGGTGCTGTTTTACCTGCTCCGGGGAAAAATCCGTATCGATGGCGAAAAAACCGGTCGCACCGTAACGCGCTTTAAAGCGGTCGAGCGCTTTGCGCATTGGGTATTAGCGGGGTCTTTTATCCTGTTGGGTTTGACCGGGCTGTATTCGCTGTTCGGTCGTATGGTGCTGATCCCGCTGTTCGGCAAAGAGAGTTTTGCCAGCATAGCGCTGGTGTCCAAATGGGTTCACAATAATGTCTCATGGGCGTTTATGATTGCGCTTGTGGTTATTTTCTTCATGTGGGTTGCGCATAATCTCCCCAATCGGACAGATCTGAAGTGGCTGGCGATGGGCGGTGGTATTTTCAAAAAGGGTGTGCATCCTCCGGCGAAAAAATTCAATGCCGGTCAAAAGCTGATTTTCTGGTCAGTGATTGTCCTAGGGGCGTCTATTTCTGCCTCGGGCCTGTCGCTGCTGTTCCCGTTTGAGATGCCGATGTTTGCTGCGACTTTTGCCAAAATGAATGCGCTGGGCTTAACCGAGATGCTTGGCATGGAGCCACTGCGCACCGTGTTGGCGCCGCAGGAGGAAATGCAACTGGCGCAGCTTTGGCATACGATTGTTTCCTGCGTGTTGATTGTGATTATTATCGCCCACATTTATATTGGGTCGGTCGGCATGGAAGGTGCGTATGACGCTATGGGGTCGGGAGAGGTGGAAGAGCAATGGGCCAGAGAACATCATTCGCTTTGGCTTGACGAGATTGAAGCAGGAAAACCGAAGTCACGCACGGTTGCGGGTGAATAGTGTGATGTCCATGTTGCCAGCGTCGATTTCAAAATCATTGACTGACCTTTCGCCTCTGCCGGATCCACGATTAAAGTCTGACAATTTGGGTTGTCTGGGCCATTTTGGCAAACACACAAGCTTGCCTGTGTTTGCCACTGGTATAAACGCCCTCAGAAAAGAAATACGAGGTTTGATATGAGGGTCATGTTACACGCCTTTGCGACTGTTTTTCTGATCGCGTTCCTTGCCAACGCAATTTTGATGGCTGCTGGCTTTTCCAGCCAAGCGGTACACAGTGGTTCGGATGTGCGGTTGAACGAAACTGAAAATTAATGTCGCAGGTTAATCGTGATACCGAAGCGATGTCCAAGCACGATGCCTATGGCGAGAGTTTAAGTCATGCCTCAGTGCTGATCGTTGACGATGAGCCCGGCATGCGTAATTTTCTCAGCAAGACGCTTGAGCCGCATTGCAAGCGCGTTGCGCAAGCTGCGTGTCCCAAGGATGCGGCGATTATTTTGGACACCGCGCATTTTGATCTGATTATCCTTGATAATATTATGCCGGGATGTACGGGACTTGAATGGCTGAGTCAGCAGCGAAAAGTTGGGCTTTACGCAGATATTATTATGATCACTGCCTATGCAGATCTTGAGACGGCGATTACGGCACTGCGCTCTGGGGTGACGGATTTTGTCCTCAAACCCTTTCGTGCCAATCAGATTTTGACTGCAGCTGCCCGAGTGTTGGATCGGAAATTTCTGCAGCGGGACAACTACTTGCTGCGTCACGCGCTGTCGGTTGAAGGCGAAGCTGCGCGCGGGCGCCTGTTGGGGGCCTCGGCGAGTATTCAATCGGTACGGACGATGTTGACTAAATTGGCGCCTCTGCCGACGCCTGTGCTGTTTACCGGGCAAAGTGGAACCGGCAAAGAAATTGCCGCCCGCACTTTGCACGGCATGTCTAACCGAGCCTCCAACCCTTTTGTCGCGGTGAATTGTGCGGCGATAGCGCCCGATCGAATTGCGCAGGAACTTTTCGGAGTGGTTGATGGTGACACATCAAGACACGATGGATTGCTGTTGCACGCAAACGACGGCACCCTGTTTCTGGACGAGGTTGCACAGCTTTCCGAGTCGGTTCAGGCGACCTTGCTGCGAGTTCTGGAAGACCATCGTATCAGGCCGTCCGGGGCAGAGCGGGAAATCCCATTGACCCTGCGGTTTTTGTTTGCAACCAATGCAGATCTGCCAGCGGCGGTTGCGGCTGGTAAATTTCGTGCAGATTTGTTCCATCGGATGAATGTTGTGGCGATTGAAATGCCACCCCTGCGGGACCGCACCGAAGATGTTGTTGAGTTAGCCACGCTGTTTATGGATCATTTCTCGCGGATTTTAGGCCTGCCCGCGTTGGATTTGAACGATGCGGTCTTGTTGAAACTCAGCCGCTACGACTGGCCGGGTAATGTACGCGAATTGCGTAACCTAATAGAAAGATCGGTCATTCTGGGCCATTTTCCGGACGAGTTTGCTGGCACCGGGCAGCGCAGCGGCGTCGAGGCAATTGAGACGCTTGAGCTGGTCGAACAGCGCCACATCGTGAACGTACTGGACAGTTGCAACGGTAATCGGGCCGAAGCTGCGCGCCGCCTTGGTGTATCGCGCAAAACTATTGATCGAAAATGCAGTAGCTGGGACGTCTAAACCGGGAGCCAGACGGTGAATGCAGCCCCCACGGGTGATAGATTACGCACGGTGATAAGCCCGCCGGCGGTCTGTATCAACGTCTGACTGATCGAAAGGCCCAAACCGGTGCCTTCGCCGAGTTTTGTGGTGTAGAACGGATCGAACACGGTTTTAATCTTGTCTGGAGGGATGCCAGTTCCGGTATCGGCAACGATGATAGAGGCGCCGGCAATCCCGTTGCGATCGCAAGGATGGCTTGAGATCGTCAGCACACCTTGGCCCGTCATGGCCTGCAGGCTGTTCATAATCAGATTGACAACCACTTGTTGCAGTTCGCCTGAACTGATTTTGACATCTGGACATTCGGTGATGTCACAGACTATTTCGATGCCGTCTTTCAATATCACGTGGTTGACCAGCACCAAGCTGTCTTTCACGATTTGTCCGAGGTTGCTGGTTTCTTCAAACGTTCCAAATTCGCTGGGTCTGGCGAATTGCAGTAACTTTCCGACGATGGCATCTATGCGCAGCACCTGCTGATCGATTAGGTTGAGTTCTGTCGATATATCTGCTGCCTGTTTCCCAAGAAAAGTACGAATGACGTCGATATTGCCCTGTATGACCGCCACGGGATTGTTGATTTCATGCGCGACACCGGCGGTGATTTCGCCAATGGACGCAAGCTTTTCAGACATCACCAGTTGCTGGAACGTGGCCTCAAGTTTTTGATTGGCATTCTGCAATTCTTGTGTGCGCTGATCGACCCTTTTGTTCAGCTTGTCCGCCCAAGATCGCAGGGCTTTATCACGCTCCTGAACCTGATCAAGCAGCGCGTCGAGATGCGCGGCGACCTCGCCGATTTCATTGTCCGCGCCAACCGGCCCGATTCGGGCTGCCAGATCGCCTGTTTCTACTTTTTCCATGGTGCGGGTCATACGTTCGAGTGGTGAAAATATATCGCGGGCCATCCGCAAAAATAGCGGGCCTGTCAGAATTAAGACAAACAGCAATGCGCCAAAACTGATCACATAGGCCGAGCGTATAGTGGCCCGGTATGGCGCTTCTAGAAACCCGACATACAGCATGCCGACCCGATTACCAAAACTGTCGGTGATTGGCTGATACCCCGAGATATACCAATCATTGACCACAAAGGCCCGGTCGAGCCAGGTTAGGCCGTTGTCAAGCACCCGGCTGCGCACAGCCGCCGAAACGCGGGTCCCAAGCGCCCGGACGTCCTCGAACAGACGCACATTGGTACTGATGCGTACATCCTCCAAAAACAGCGTTGCAGTGCCCTGCCTGTCGCTGCCCTTTGCCCGGTAAACAAGAGCATTAATCGTGTCGATAAAGTTCAAATTGCGGTTCAACAGGGTGCCGCCAACCAGGACACCAGCGTGTTGCTGGGTTTTAATTGCAGTGGCGCTGTGAACGACCATGCCGCGGTCTTCTGAACTGCGCTGGGTTGGGACCGCAGCTTCGGT
>Ga0115570_10004301_pt1 | contig 10233 bp, 10 predicted proteins | sample COGITO_mtgs_1205_3_FD_87294 | JGI IMG/M metagenome (GOLD analysis project Ga0115570, IMG submission 87294) | Pelagic marine microbial communities from North Sea - COGITO_mtgs_120524 | ecosystem: Environmental > Aquatic > Marine > Epipelagic | place: Germany:Helgoland, sampling site Kabeltonne... | reverse complement strand
TTGTCAGTTAACTGGAATTAACGCTGTAGTGAATACAGTACTTACTTTGCTTTTATTTGGAGATTTAAAAATGAAAAAACGTCAATCAGGTTTTACTCTAATCGAATTAATGATCGTAGTGGCTATTATTGGCATTTTGGCGTCAGTTGCACTTCCTGCTTATCAAGATTACACGGTGCGTGCTCGTGTTACTGAAGGACTGAGTTTGGCTCAATCCGCAAAGTTAGCTGTCAGTGAAACTACTATTACTAATAATGCGTTACCGGCGACTCAGGCTGCAACCGGTTATACATCTCCAGCAGCAACTGCTAACGTTACAAGCATAGCCATTGCCGATACTACAGGTGCAATTACTATCACTTATACTGCTACAGCAGGTAACGGCACTATGATCATGACACCTACCCTTACTGCAAATGGTGATGTGACTTGGGCCTGCACCGCTGGCACTCTACTTGATAAATATCGACCTTCTAACTGCAGGTAATGCCCACTAAAAAAGGCTCCCACTGGGAGCCTTTTTTTTATCTTTATTCTAGTGACTAACTAACTAGCCTCATCGACAAATCCACCGCTCGAATATGCTTGGTCAAACTCCCCGAAGAAATATAATTAACCGCTGAGCTTATATATTGCTGCACCGTTTCTTCCGTTATATTCCCCGACACCTCAATCTTGGTCTCCCCAAAATCAACCTCCTTTAAGGCTTCAATATCCGCCGGCGAGAAATTATCCAACATCACCACATCGGCTTTCGCCGCCAGCGCTTGCTGTAACTCTTCAAGGCTTTCTACCTCAACTTCTACCTTCTTATCCGCAGCGATCTTTCGTGCCTGAGCCACGGCCTTGGCAATACCACCGCAGGCGGCGATATGGTTTTCTTTAATTAAAAAGGCATCGTAGAGGCCAAGTCGATGATTGTCGCAGCCACCGATAGTAACGGCATATTTCTGGGCCAGTCGCAGGCCGGGAATCGTTTTGCGGGTATCCAGTATGCGCACATCGCTACTAATAGCGAGACTGGCGTACTGTCTGGCTAGGGTAGCGGTGGCAGACAGCGTCTGTAAGAAGTTAAGTGCCGCGCGTTCACCGGTGAGTAGGACTCGGGCATTCCCGCTGAGGGTAAATAACCGTTGATTGGGACTCACTTCGTCCCCTTCGTCTATATGCCATTCAATGTTGGTGTTGGGGTCTAGCTGCCTAAATACCTCATCGACCCAGGGTCGACCACAGATAACAGCCTTATCTCGGGATATAACCACCGCCTGAGCGTCTTTTTCTGGTGGGATTAGCATGGCAGTGATATCGCCATGGCCAATATCTTCTTGTAGCGAGCGAGCGACACATTGAGGAATATCTGCAGCGGTTTCGTGGGGCAAATTACTGAGGGGCATGGGGTTTTTAATGCTCGGTGACCTTGTCAGCGCAAAGTATAGCCTAATAATAGGATTGGATTTTGCAGGTCGATCTGTTTCAATGCTATCAGGAGTTTTTAAACCTTTTACTGTCTTTGCTAAGCGGTAGTGGTTTGGTTAGCCAAAGAGTTGGCAGGGTAGATGAGAACGGATACTAGTTATAACAAAAATGAGCTAATCAGCTCGCTGCGGCAATTTTGCCAGCGGCATCTTGAGTCTGTCTTCAATATCTTCTTCGAGAACGCTTCTACAGCCTTACTGGGGATGGCCGAGGCCGCCGAAACCAATCGTTTACAAACCTTATATGTGGATGCTCAGCGTCTAATAAGAGGCAGGCGCGGGGAAATTGAAGCGGGCGTCACCGAAGCGGTACTGGCCAGCTTTACAGCGCTAGATCCCAATGCCACCAACAATACCAACGGTGTTCGCGAAACCAGCACCAGAAACACCCCCTACAACCACTTTGAGCTCCTCGGCAATGAAGACCTCGAAGTGATGATAGCCCTGGATAATGGCACCACCCAGGCGTTAGAAACCTTCAAAAAACCGCTGTATATGCTCCAGCGACGCTTCGACACATTGTCTGATGGCGCTGCCATCAAGCTGATGCCCATGTCTCCAGATTCAGTGATGGAAGCCTTCGCCGATGGCGTTTCCGATGGCATGATTGCCGTAGAAGTGCAGGTGGTGCTGATTAACCTATTTAACAAAGCCTGCTTTGGCCGTGACTACGGTGAGTTGTTAATCCAGGCCAATGAGTTTTTGGAAGAGTCTGGGATGTTTCCCGCGTCTGATCCTGCTAAAAGTGCCTCTGAGCAATCTATGGCAAAGCCTGAAATAGTACTAGAGGCAAAAGCTACTGACCAGCCCGTCACCTCAGAAGGGGATATTGAACAGAGACTGGAAGAGCTGGTGAATACCCTTAGCCTAGGTGTAATGCCCACGATTACCTCAGGTATTAGCCCAGAAGCCAGCCCAGATGCTAGCGCCGAGATAAGCCCTAACGATAGCGCCTACAGCCCACCAGTATTTACCGCCCCACCAGTGGAGCCACCGACCAGCAGAATCCAAACCGAGTTGCTGGCCAGAATTTCTACGATCCTCGAGAGTACAGGTCAGCGCCTAGCCGGCACCGATGCGGTGTATCTGGGCAGACCTCAGGTGGTTGCTGAGATCGACAAACATATCAGTCAGCTTCAACAGAGTTACAAAAAGGGTCAGTCAGAGCATCTGGTCTGTGGTCAGATGACCCGCCAGCTTGAACAGACTATTAATGCCGCCCATCCCTTGGGCAAACAGGGGTTACACCGCAACGACGCCAGCGTATTTCAGGTGGTGGGCAATGCCTTTTCAAGGTTTGGTGAAGGCAATGGCATGGCTCCAGACGCTCAGCAGGCCATTAGTCGCTGTGAGTTACCACTATTAAAGCTGGCACTCAATAAGCCCAGTATTTTGGAGCAGGAAAACCATCCTATTCGGCGCCTATTTAACGAGATGGCCAACTATGCCATTGGTCTTGAGCAGGGCAATTGCTCGGGCAATAAAATTTATCAGCAGATGCTAAAGCTTTCGGAAACAATGCTCAGTGATGGGTTTGGCGAACAGCAGATTCCCCAGATGTTGACCGGATTTATGGCGGCAGTTGACGCCGATCGTCGAGTGACCCGCCTGCAAGAGAAGCGACAGCTCGAAGAAATAGCCGCCCAAGAAAAAGTTAACTGGGCCCACACCCGTGTTGATCGTGAGATTAGCGATAGAGTAGTAGGCCATGAATTACCCGTGGCGATTCTAAATTTTGCCGAGCAGCATTGGTGCAAGGTTTTACATATTGCGCATTTGCGCTCAGGTGAAAGCAGCATCGAATGGCAGCAGGGCTTAGAAATACTCGACCGGCTGTTGGAAATTGTAGGCTTTGAGGCCTCAACCCGAAGTAAAACTGCCGTGGCCAGGCTACTCAATGACATTAAGTTGCGACTAGAGCATATCTCCATTGACGCCCTGCAGTTGGCGGATCAGATGGACCGTCTACAATTTATATTGACCCCAGCCCGACCGGCTAATGTTACAGATATTGGTAGCAAGACTAAGGGCAAAGCACCTTCGAAGACGAATGTGAAAGACCCTACGGAAGGCGAGTTTGCCGACCAGATTAAGCGCATTATGATCTCCAGATTACAGACAGAAATGCCCGGCGAAAATATTGCCGAGACCATTAATAAAGTCGAATCCTTAGATGATCAATCGCAACAAAGCCTCAGTGAAGTACAAAAGGGTTGTTGGATTGAATTATGCGATGATATAAAGTCCCGTAAACGAGGCAAACTCGCGGGCATTGTTGGGCCGTCCTGGAAATACGTGTTTGTAAATAATAAAGGTAAGCTGGTTGCAGAGCTTAACCGCGCACGCTTGGCAGTGGAGATAAAAGAGGGGAAGGTCACTGTACTCGACAACTCCCATCTCTTTGATAAGGCCATCAAAGCGGCGATAGACGATATCAAAGGCTTATCCGTAGCCAGTTAAAGTGGACAGCAAATGAAGATTACCGAGGGTTGGTTGAGTGCAGGTACTAGGCTCGAATCCCCCAATACAGATGAACGACCCGACAGCGCAGATATTAGCCTGCTGGTTATTCACAACATCAGTTTGCCTCCAGAACAGTTTGGCGGCCCCTATATTGGTCAGCTATTTACCAACTGTTTGAACCCAGACGAGCATCCGTATTTTGCCGAGATATGCGATCTTAAAGTGTCTTCCCATCTGCTTATTGACCGCGACGGCGTTATAATTCAGTTTGTACCCTTTAGCCAAAGAGCCTGGCATGCAGGTGTTTCTGAGTTTGACGGGCGCAGTAACTGCAATGATTTTTCTATTGGCATTGAAATGGAAGGCAGCGACAATACGGCGTACACCGACAGCCAGTATTCCGCCTTGGCCAAGGTCACAGATCTGCTACTCGAGCACTACCCATTGCTATGCAAAGAGCGCATTACCGGCCACAGCGATATAGCGCCAGGCCGCAAGACAGACCCGGGCCCAGCATTTGATTGGCCCCGTTACACAGAGGACCTGCAATGAATTTTTTGATCGTACTCTTAGCCATTATTACCGTCGAAGCTTACGGTGAGCTGGCGTTTATTCAGCGTGATGAATGGGTGCGCAAATGGCATCAGGGTCTTGCCAAGCTAAGTTTTCTACAGAAATCTGCAACACTAAAAGTCGCTGTGTTTGTTCTGGTTCCGGCCATGGTTCTGCACCTAGTACTGATCGCGATGGCCCAGAGCCATCTCGGATTCTTTGTGTTTTTGTTAGAACTGTTGGTGCTGTTATATGCACTGGGGCGTGGCAATTTAGATACTCAAGTAAGCCTACTGAGCTCAGATCTAGAGCGCGACGATTTACAGGCCGCCTTTCACGATGCCGCCGTATTCAACATCGCTCATCGGGAAGGCAATGCCTCGAATAGCGCTGACCTGCGCAACGAAATCTTTGCCGCCTTACCCTACCGAATTTTTGAGCGCAGCTTCGCCGTAGTCTTCCTGTTCTTTTTCCTCGGCGCCCCCGCGGCCCTGTGTTATCGGTTGCTGGCCCTCCATGGCGATTTATCTCTAGAAAAAGATGTCGATGAAAGCGCCGCTAGCAAAGAAAGCGCCGCTAGCAACAAAAGCGCCGCTAGCAAAAAAAGCTCTGTAGATCAGTCCGTAGAGACTGTTGTAGAGGAAAACTCAGACCAGAACCCAGAAGCCATCACAATCCCAAACCCGCACTCAAGTTCAGACCTCAATAGCCCAGCACTCAAATTACTCTGGTTATTAGAATGGATCCCAGTGCGATTACTCGGCTTTACCGTTGGCCTAGTGGGCAGCTTTTCTGACACAGCAACCCATCTGCGGGAACTGCTATTCTGCCGTCACACCGCCACAGCCGAACTATTGCGACGCTGTGTTCAGGGTGCTCTAGGCAAGTTTGATCAGGCCGAAGCCGAAAGTGAATCTTTAAACAAGGCGGAGATTAACGAGGTAACCTCGCTATTTCGCCGCTCTATGACCGCCTGGCTGGTAGGTATCGCGATATTGGTTATTCTTAGCTAGGGCTATTAATAGTTACTCGTTACTCGCTTACGGTTGCTCAGTAGCAGGCTCATTCCAAGGCGCCACTTTAAGCAGTAAAAGCATCCCGGGAATCGCCAGCAGCGTGCACAGATAAAAGAAATTCTCCCAGCCCACGCCCTCAACAATAATACCGGTTGCCGAACTGGCCACCGTGCGTGGCACTGCCGTTAAAGCAGTAAATAGCGCAAACTGAGTCGCGGCAAAAGCAGGGTGAGTCGTGCGAGCAATAAAGGCTACAAAGGCGGCTGTACCCAATCCAACACCCAGGTATTCAAAGCCAATCACCAGTGCTAGCAAGGCGATGCCTTCACCTACTCGGGCCAGCACAGCAAAGCCCAGAATAGAGATAATCTGTACCAAACCAAATAACCAGAGCGCGCGGTTGATACCGATTTTAAGCATCAGTATGCCGCCCAAAATCCCCCCGATAATCATTGGCCAGAGTGCGGCGTTTTTAGCCACCAGACCAATTTCGGTTTTAGTAAAGCCCATATCCAAGTAGAAGGGGGTGGCCAGCGCAGTGGCCATACTGTCGCCCAGCTTATACAGCAACATGAAGATCAGTATCAACGCAGCCTGCTTAACCCCTTGCCGAGAGAAGAATTCCTTAAAGGGTTCCACCACCGCAGACTTAAGGGTTGTTGGGTGACGCTCAGCGCGGTCTGGCTCTTTAATGGCGAGGGTGAGGCCAATGCCCGTGACCATAAAGGCGGCAGTAATCATAAATACCGACTGCCAGGGCAAGGTGTCGGCCAGTATTAGGGCCAGTGACCCGGGGACTAATCCAGCAACGCGATAAGCATTAACATGAATAGAGTTGCCCAGCCCCAGCTCTTCGTCGGGAAGTATCTGGCGGCGGTAGGCATCCAGCACAATATCCTGAGTAGCACTGAGAAAAGCAATTAGCAGACATAACCAGGCGATAGGCCATAACTGTGTTGTAGGGTCAAAAAAGCCCAGTCCAGCAATGGCCGCAAGCAGGGCGACCTGAGTGCCCAGCATCCAGCTGCGGCGGAGCCCCGGTTTAAAGGTAAACAGTGCCAGCTGGTAGCGATCGAGCAGGGGAGACCAGAGAAATTTCCAGGTGTAGGGCAGGCCGATAAGGGCAAAGAAGCCAATCTCTTTAAGACCCACGCCTTCGGTGCGCAGCCAAGCCGGCACTAGGGAGATCAATAAATACAGGGGCATGCCCGAGGCAAAGCCGGTAAAGATACAGATCAGCATGCGGCGGTTTAGCAGTGCCTCTTTAATACTGGGAGAACTCATTTATTTTCCTTGGGCGATGTTCTTTGTTGGGCGAGGCTCTTTGTTAGGCGACACTCTTTGTTAGTCGACGCTCTTTATTAGGGCTGCCATCTGAACTTTTTTAAATTTATACGGCTACCAGTGACCACCACATCTTCTTCTTGCAGGCGCTTTTTCTGCCGCTCAAACCCCGGGCTATCTTGAGGTAGGCTAATTCCGCCGCTGGCATTAATGACTCGGTGCCATGGCAGTGTAGAATCGCCGGGTAGTTTACTCAGGGTTCTGCCTACTAACCGCGCCGCTCTTGGCAATCCGGCCAGTTCGGCAAGCTGTCCGTAGGTGACAACAGCGCCAGATGGGATGGCCGCTAACACCGCATAAATCCGCTGCTCTGGTTCGATCTCATTCATTGGCGAAGACTACGCTATTCCGTCAGATGTTGAAATAGTGGAAACTACCCCAATACTCCCTGATACTGCTCAATATAAAGAGACTAGGTAACCAAGGTATCACTATGCGTTTTCTATTTTTACTGTTTGTTGTGGTGCCCGTGGTCGAGATGTGGCTATTAATTACCGTGGGTACTGAAATAGGCGCCATGGCTACTATTGGCCTGGTACTGTTGACTGCCGTTGTAGGCGCCAAGCTGTTGCGCGAGCAGGGTTTTGCGACGCTGTGGCGGGGTCAGCGCAAACTCGAAGAGGGCAAACTGCCGGCCCAGGAAATTGTCGAGGGCATTATCCTGGCAGTCTCTGGTGCGCTGCTACTGACACCAGGTTTTATTACCGACATCATTGGCTTTGCCGGGTTAATTCCACCCATTAGAGCGCTTTTTGTCAGCCGCTTAATCAGCAAAATGGTCGTTGCGCCAATGGGTGGGCAGGCTAGAGGTTTTTATTACCAGCAGGGAATGCAGGGCGATGACATCATCGAAGGCGAGGCTGTCGATGAAAGTGTCTTTAACGAAAGAGCGATTAACAAAAGTGCCATTGATGAAAAGAGCATTAATAGCCAAGCCTTGGATCAGAAAAACGACCAGGAGCCAAAATAGACCGAGTATATTTTAGCCTGGCCCTTGAAAAACAATCCTTCAGCCACAATATGATGAGCAATTGCGGAAATATGTAGTTCGCAAGTGACTGTAGACTATTGAAGAGAAAATAATCGGAGATACACAATATGAAAGTTCGCCCATTACACGACCGAGTTATCGTTCGTCGCGAAGAAGAAGAGCAGACCACTGCTGGTGGTATTTTACTGCCAGGTTCTGCACAAGAAAAACCAAATCAAGGTGAAGTAGTTGCAGTAGGCAGCGGCCGTATCTTAGATAGCGGCGAAGTTCGTCCTGTCGACGTTAAGATTGGCGACAAAGTTGTATTCGGCCAGTATGCCGGCAACGACAAAATCGAAATCGACGGCGAAGAGCTGATTATCCTCAGTGAGAGTGATATTAAAGCGGTACTCGAAGCTTAATTTTTGAAATGAATTTGGAAGGAAAAGAATCATGGCAGCTAAAGAAGTAAAATTTGGCAACAGCGCCCGTCAGGGTATGCTCGATGGCGTAAACATTCTCGCCAACGCGGTAAAAGTAACACTGGGCCCTAAAGGCCGTAACGTAATTTTGGATAAGTCGTTTGGTGCACCCACTGTCACTAAAGACGGCGTATCTGTCGCTAAAGAAATTGAATTGGCAGACAAGTTCGAAAACATGGGCGCACAGATGGTTAAAGAAGTAGCCTCTAAAGCGTCTGACGATGCCGGTGACGGAACGACGACTGCAACAGTTCTGGCTCAAACTATCGTTAACGAAGGTCTAAAATCAGTCGCTGCTGGCATGAATCCAATGGATTTGAAGCGCGGCATCGATAAAGCAGTTATTGCTGCTGTTGCAGAAGTTGCAGCGATCGCCAAGCCTTGCACCGAGAACAAAGAAATTGCTCAGGTAGGCACCATCTCAGCAAACAGCGACCTGCACATTGGTGACATTATTGCCGAAGCAATGGGCAAAGTTGGCAAAGAAGGCGTTATTACTGTTGAAGAAGGCCAGGGCCTCGAAAATGAATTGGATATCGTTGAAGGTATGCAGTTCGACCGCGGTTACCTGTCTCCGTACTTCATCAACAACCAAGAGAGCATGAGCGCAGAGCAAGAAAGCCCATTAATCTTATTGGCTGACAAGAAAATCTCTAACATTCGCGAATTGCTGCCACTGCTTGAAGCTGTTGCTAAAGCGGGCAAGCCTCTGTTGATTATTGCTGAAGATGTTGAAGGCGAAGCCCTGGCAACTCTGGTTGTAAACAACTTGCGCGGAATCGTTAAAGTCTCTGCCTGTAAAGCACCTGGTTTTGGTGATCGTCGTAAAGCAATGCTTGAAGACATCGCTATCTTGACTGGCGGCACGGTTATCTCTGAAGAAGTAGGCCTTGATCTCGAAAGCGCCACTCTTGAGCACCTGGGTACAGCTAAGCGTATCAGCATGACTAAGGAAGCCACTACTCTGGTAGACGGCGCTGGCGAAGCCTCTGCAATCGAAGCTCGCGTTAAGCAGATTCGTGCACAGATTGAAGACACTAGCTCTGATTACGACCGTGAGAAGCTGCAGGAACGCGTTGCTAAATTGGCAGGCGGTGTTGCGGTAATTAAGGTTGGCGCTACTACAGAAATCGAAATGAAAGAGAAGAAAGCTCGCGTTGAAGATGCGTTACACGCAACTCGCGCAGCGGTTGAAGAAGGCGTTGTACCTGGCGGCGGAGTTGCCTTGATTCGTGTTCTTCAGAAGATTAAAGACATGACTGGCGACAACGATGACCAGACAGTGGGTATTGGTATTGCTCTTCGTGCAATGGAAGCGCCACTGCGTCAGATCGTAGAAAACGCTGGCGAAGAAGGCTCAGTAGTGGTCGATAAAGTCAAAAACGGCAAAGGTAACTTCGGTTACAACGCGGGTACTGGCGAATACGGCGACATGATCGATATGGGTATTCTTGATCCCGCCAAAGTAACACGCACCGCATTACAGGCAGCAGCTTCAATCGCTGGCTTGATGATTACCACCGAAGCTATGGTGACAGACGCCGCAGTTGAAGGCGGAGCTGCTCCAGGTATGCCAGATATGGGCGGCATGGGCGGAATGGGTGGCATGGGCGGCATGATGTAAGCCTCCAGCTCCCAAAAGTAATACTAAAAAGCCCCGACTCTTTCGAGCCGGGGCTTTTTTTTGACTGAAACTCTATTGAGCTACTACCAATTCTTCAAACCACCGTTATCTTTAACTCCCGCCGCCGTCATTGCAAAATCTCCTCTCTCTCATCTCGAAATCTCCTCTCTCTCATCTCGAAATCCCATCGCTGTCATCTCGAAACCTAACCTGGTGTCATCTCGAAATCCCATCGCTGTCATCTCGACACCTAACCTGGTGTCATCTCGAAATCCCATCGCTGTCATCTCGACACCTAACCTGGTGT
>Ga0115570_10004298_pt1 | contig 10240 bp, 16 predicted proteins | sample COGITO_mtgs_1205_3_FD_87294 | JGI IMG/M metagenome (GOLD analysis project Ga0115570, IMG submission 87294) | Pelagic marine microbial communities from North Sea - COGITO_mtgs_120524 | ecosystem: Environmental > Aquatic > Marine > Epipelagic | place: Germany:Helgoland, sampling site Kabeltonne... | reverse complement strand
GTCTTTTTGGCTGATTGCACCATGTTCCCATAGTGTATTTTGCATCCAATCTACTAATCCTTCCCAGTATTTTGTACCTACAAGAACGATTGGATATTTTACATTATGTCCACATTGTGCAAGAGTGATGGCCTCAAATAACTCATCTAAAGTGCCGACGCCGCCTGGAAATATCACAAATGCCTGTGAGTATTTAAGGAACATCACCTTGCGAGTAAAGAAATATCTGTTCTCAACTCCTAAATCTACGTATTCATTCATGCTTGCTTCGAATGGTAATTCAATACCGACTCCGATAGATTTTCCACCAGCATCATGTGCTCCTTTGTTAGCAGCTTCCATAATTCCTGGACCTCCACCTGTAATAACTCCAAACCCAGCCTCTGTTAATAATTTGCCAGTTTTTTCTGCCTCTTTATATACTGGATTTGTTGAAAGAGTTCTTGCACTTCCAAACACAGAAACACACGGTCCTAATTCATTAAATGTATCAAATCCCTTTGTAAATTCACCCTGGATCCTAAGGATCTGCCATGCATCTTCCGCTTTATTTCTCATCTGGGTATTTTTCTTTAAATAGTTTTAATCTTCTTTGAAATTCTTTAAAGTAGTATTTAATATCATCAACTGTTAATTTAAATATCTGTGGAATCGAATCTTCTTCGTTTGCAATCCAAATCTCAACGCCATCTGGTTTTTGACCACTTCTTTCCCAATACGCGATAAAGTATGAAGATCCCTGTACAAAATAATCTTGTACCCATTCTTCTCTTTTTGCTCTTCTTGAATTTTTGTAGTCAATTACTAATACACTACCGTCTGTCATTTCTGAAATATTATCAACGGTACCTGCATATCCTTGTTTAGACCATAAGAAATTCTCTGCAGCAATAACTTTTTTAACCCTATCGAAAAATTGACTGGAATTAAAATAGAACTTCATAAACATTTCCCAACCACTTGCTAACCATATTGCTCCATTTTCTTCGTTGGAGTATTGATTTACTTCCTCATCAGTTGAGGCCTGTGTTCTAAGCTCTTCTAATCTTTCTTGTTTAGTTCCTTCAGTTGCTTTATATAGCTCTACCAGGCGATGCATGATAGTTCCTCGGTTCATTGAAAGCTCGCTAATTCTTTTTGCTTCGGCTTCTCCAACTCTTTTTCTCCACTTTGCTAAACCTGCGGTTTTGTCGCTAGTTTCTCCAAGTACTGTTGTGATTGATGGATAAGTTCCAATAATAGTTCCGTCCTCTGCGGTCACTTGGTAGTGCCTAAGGCCGTGCTTTTCAACACGTACAATAGATTCCATTAAACAAAAAGTTTAACAAGATACACAATGCCAGCGACTGTTCCTGCAACTAGACCGGCAAATAAGATATTTCTAATAAAAGAATAAATGTTAAAGTCGTCGTTTTCCGGGTAAAGTACCACCAAGTAAGATTCTGGCGTAATTCTGCTTATTTCAGGATATGCGTCATTTGATAGACCATGCTTTACTAAGATCTTATTGATAGGTCCTAATTGTTGGAATACAAATGATTGTTGAACTAACTCAGGTTGTTCTAGGAATTCTTCTTTTAGATTAATGATTGTATAGATTCTGCCAATCCAATCTACTCGAAGGCCTGCCTCTTCTAATTCTGCCTTAATCGATTTTACAGCTCTATAATACTTTACCGTAAACCATGCTTCTTTAAAGAAATTAGGCCAATATGTGAATACTTTCTTCATATTATTTATACACTGTTTTTACACTTTGTTTATTATGCAAACAAACTACTAAGAAAAGATTTAACTTTATTTGATTTTGTTGTGTCTGAGTTTATAATTGCCCTACCTTCTTGAGCTTCCCAATCGCGATCTTCTCGAACACGATCATTGGTTTTTAATGTTGCCTTTAACACATCAACTTCTACATCGGTTTGTCCAGCAATATAGCAAATTGCATTTAGATCTTTTGGAAAACAATGTCCTCCGAATCCTCTATCACCATCAGGTCCTGGAACCATCCAATGTGAATTACCTAATCTTGGATCTAGTATTGCAAGGTCTTTAGCGACATCATAATTAATATCATTATCTTCACAAATATCATATATTTCATTTGCAAAACTAACTTTAACAGAAAGGAATGTGTTAGTAATATATTTACACATTTCAGCCTCTTTAGAATTAACAACTGGGATTAATGCGTTTGGAAATACTTTTCTAAATACATCAACAACATTCTCAGCTGGATAACTATCACAAGTTCCTATAATAATTCTATTTTGATTTTTAAAATCATTAACAGCATTCGCTTCAGTTAAGAATTCAGGATTGAATATAATTTCACTATAAGAAACAATACCATTAAGATATTCAGTAGTACCTGGCGGCACTGTTGATTTAATAATTAAAGTTGGATTAGAACCTACATCGGCAGCTAATTCATCAATTTCAAGTATTACTTCTTCCACAATTGAAATTGAAGCTTCACCTGTTCTAGCGTCCATTGGAGTTGGAACACATACAAAAATAATATCTGCGTTTTTTACAACACCTTCTAGATCAGTGTTTGACTTTCTATCATCATACTTGTCATATAAAAATAATTCATAATGTTCTTTAAAGCCTTGTTTGATTGCTCCTCCAACAAAACCCTGTCCAATAATACCTATTTTCTTCATAATACTATTTAAAAATTATATATGTTATATCAATAAAACTAAATTAGTTTCAATAGTGATTTACCAATCCTTAGTGTGTTGCTTTCCATCAACCCATGAGAACATTCTAGTATCTTCAACATCATGTAGTACTACTGTTTTACTATTAACTTCCCAGTTATAAAAATACTCATAACCGAAACAAGCGATATCTGGTTCCATTATTTGAATGATCTTATCTGAGAATGTTTTACATCCATGTGCCCATGTTAAGCTCTTGTAAACTGATAGTATTTCCATAACGGTTCTAGATCCTGGCGCAGATCCATACACAGTACAATCAAATAGAGTGTTATTAGACTGAGTTGGTTTAAGACCAGTCATAAATGTGTGTGTCGGTAGCAATTTGTCTCTAACAACATCAAATGGTCTAATAGGTTTTGCATCAACATCACAGTAAATTCCACCATAGTCTCTTAACAGTAGCATTCTAATTCTGTCAGCAATAAATGCCCATTTGTATATTTCAGGATTCTTAACATAGTTTTGCAGGAATGGATCATCTTTATATACTTCTGTAAATACTTCGTTTCCCCATAAATGGTGTTCCCATTCTGGGTGCATTTCTTTCATTTCGCGAACAAATTGCTTACAGTGTTCTGGCATTTCTCCTACACCTAACCAAATTTGGTGGATTATCTTTGGTATTTTAATTTCTTCCATTTTTACGTTTGTTTCCGGTTGATTTTTGTGTTCTTGTATTTGATCTTGTTGGTCTTGTATTTGTTCTAACTGGTCTAACATTATTTGGAATATTATTAACCGGTCTTGTATTTGTTCTTATTGGCGGTTTTACGTCAGATCTTCTGATAGGTGTTCTAATAGTTCTTACATTATTTGGAACTGGTGTCCTAGTTGGTCTAACATTGTTCGGTAGCGTTCGAGTTCTTGTAGGTCTAGTTCTAATAACTCTAGTTGATCTCGATCTAGGTGAAACATTACCTCTTCTACCATTTATATTAGATCTTCTCCAACGGTATGGTACATAATAGTTATTCCATCCATTGCCATAATAAACATTACCCATCCAGTTGTTATATCCCCATCTATCATATCCAAACGGAGACCATCTATATGGAGTATATCCCAAGTAATTAAATCTAGGATTCCATTGATTCATGCCTCCCCAATTTGAATTCCACATTGAACCTGATAAAAAACCATGTGATGGTCTACAGAAATAAGGAGAGAAACTAAAATCAGTCCAGTCATTTAAATCATGAAATCCGTGCGTTCTACAGTGAACCCAATTTCCTCCAAACGATAATCCTAAATCCCATGGATCTAATTCTGAAAACGTCTGATGTGTTGTTCTAATAACCGTAGTTTGAGTTTCAACAGGTTGCTGATATCTTGATTGAACTTGCATAGTTCTTAATCTAAAGTCTAAAGACTTGCAACCGAGCATTAACATTGCTAAAACACCTATTGCTAGCGTTTTTAATATTATACTTACTTTTTCTTCTGTACTAAATCTATTTAAGAATTTTTTCATATACATTATATATCGTTATCAATATTTGTTTCCATTCCAAAACAAAAAAAGACCAGAAGTCAATCTGGTCTTTTGCAATCTTAAGTGTTAAAAAATTAAGCTTTGTTTGCTTCAGAAACTGCGACTCTTACATCTTGTGCAAGTGCTTTAACTGTTTGCATTGCTTTACGAACTCTTGTTCCAGCTGCTTTATTTCCTTTTTCGTCGAATTTTGCAACATCTGTTCCAACTTCCGCGATTACTTCCTCTAACGAGTTAATTAATTCTTGAATCATAATTTAAATTTTTAGTTCTAGGTTTATATTCGATTAAATAAAATAGTTTCATTTTTTTTATATTAATTCTTGGCCATGTTTCCAGTGTGCTCGATCGTACAGTCTATTATTTGGTGGAGTTTGACTATAGTAGTAAAATGCAAGACTTCTTCGGCTTTCTCCAGGAGGGCACATCAGAGGTTCTGGGTGTCCATGCGGTGCATCTTCAATATTAAATATAATAGCTCTACCGTATTTAGGTTGCAGTGTCTTAAAATCTTCTGTCAAATCTGATTTCCAAAGCTCAAGTGCTCCTTGCCAATCATCTTCCCACTCTTCGTTTAAGTATATCAATAGGTTAACTTTACGATACATTCTCACAGGAGCAATATCATCTTTATAGTTAAAATCATGGTGAATATTTAAGAGTCCACCTGGATATGTGACATGAAATCCTCCACCTTCTAATCCCCAGTCTGGTGATAAATCTTCAATCCCGGTTAACTGGCGCATAAATTCCATAAATTCATCACTATTAAAATACCTACACAACAAGTTCATATAGAATGGCATTTTTTCAAGATCTCTAATACCTCTCTTGAATACCTGATCATTGTGGTCGATTGCATCGTTCCATTGCTTTGATCCCATTCGCCATTCACTTGTTTCTGCGTCTTCTTCATTCACTAGAAACTTGGCTTCTCCTGCAACATCATCTAATATAGTTTTATTTATAAAATCATTAAATACAATGTGTGGGAATTCCGCTGCGGTATTGTATGTTGGCGTGAGGGATGTCGCCGCTACGTTTATTTCTGGATTAATCATTTATTTCTTCTTTTTTGTTTTGTTCTTAGGTTGTTGTGAAATTTCGTGGTAAGAATCTTTATCCTTAATACATTTTTCACAATAAGGAGTTCTATAGTGACCTTTATCTGGATGACCTCGGTGCATCTCTCTAGTTACTGTGTATAAATCATTATCTGGAAAATCATTAAGACATCCGCTACATACTGTTATTCTTGCTCTTGCCATTGTTCTAAGTGTTTTTCCATTTTAGATAGATTCATTGTAACATCCTTCGGAAAATGATCTGGTGCTAAAGATTCCTTTACCTCTGGTTTTGTTATTTTCGCTAAATCAAACATAGATTTATTTGGAGTTCCAATATTATATAATCCAGTAGCTCCGCTTCGTACCATATTTACTACAATTTCAGCAATCACATCTGGATAATCAAAGTTTCCATACACATTTGTGAAAGCACTCTCATATGGGAATGGATCTTCCTTCTGAGCCCCTCTAAGAATTAAATAATCATTAGAGTGTTTCATTATATATTCGTCTGCAAGTACCTTAGACATTGCGTATGGTGTAGTAGGAGTGGTCTTATCAGTTTCTTTTGCACCAGATTTAGAATTCTCATAAACATAATCTGTCGAGAAGTGTACCAATTTAATATCTTTTTTATTGCAATAATCTACTAAGCTAATTACTGCCCGATAATTGGTTTCAAACATCGCATTAATATCAGTACTGTATGTGTCTGTATTTGCTATTAGATTTACAATGCAACTTAATCCATTTGGTATATTTCCCTTCCATGTAGATTTCTTATTGATATCGAAACCGTGGTCGCTTCTTGAGATATATTGCCATCCGCTGGCACCAATCACAGCACTTCCTAATAAACCATCACCTAATACTAAATTCATATTAATTATATTTAGAAATTTCTATTTGTTTCGTAAATTGCCTTGATCACCGGAAAGCGTAATGAATATCCTCCCTGTAAGTTTTCAGTTTCTTCAAAATATTGAACTGTGATAGTTTTACCAATAATCTCTTCAGGATTTTCAAAGTATTTTCTACGTTGCTCTTGAGAGAATCCGCTACCAACTTGAACTCTACATCCTTTGTGTTCAATGATAACATTCTTTAGCATTTCCTCTTCAACCTCTTTACCTTCAACGATTACTCTGTTGATTGAATTTTCAACATCAACCACTACATATTCGGCGTCTGTAAAAGATTTAATCTTTAAAATGTCCGAAGATCTTTTACCTTTATAGACTTCATTCTTACGAATCATTAAACCTTCCCATCCATGTTTATTTGCCTTTGCGATTTGATCTTCTAATTGCTGATCATCTTCTACAATTTCTTGGCGAGTCATGGTTACATAGTTGTTGAAATATTTCATGTAAATATCCATGAACGCATCTAATGCCTCATATCTTTTACTTAATAAATTTCTTGATGTTCCAGAGTTAAAATTATCTGGTGTTAGAATATCAAATGCAATTAATCTAGGAAATTCAATAGTGTGGTTTTTTCGACCAATTTCTTTAATAATACTTTGGAAATCTTCATCTCCTTTTTTATTTAAGATACAAATTTCTCCATCTAATACTACATTCTTTGCGCCCGAATCTTTAATCACTTGGGCAATTTTACCTAAAGTTTTAAATTCATTACCTGCACGTGAATAAAACTTAGCATCGCTGTTACCATCAATAATACAAATACATCTTACTCCGTCTAATTTGCGGCTAACATACCAACCGTCGTCCCAGTTTACTTTCTTTTTAGTTTTATCATTGTAAGTATCTGCTAATGCAACATCGAATGTTGGAATTAATCCTGGACATGCTTTGTTAATTGTAGTCGCTGTTGTTCTGGTTTTGAGGTTTCCATCAATAATATTCCAAATGATGTCCTCGTATTCCTTATTTTCTAATACGAACCTGTTTACGTTTGCAATTGAATTGTGACCTGTTGTTACTCGATTATTTAAATCGTCAAGTAAACCAAAGAAATCTCCATAAGTATTTGGATGACCAAGAAGGTCACTCTTCTTTTTACAGTTCTTTGAAGTTACATAGTATTGCTTATAAGGATCATATGTATATAATAGAGCTTTACGAACTACATCATATTTTGTATATGTTTTTAGTACTTCTAGTTTTTCTGTGTTTGAGTTTGAAGAGTTTGAAGCTTCAATGAAATCTTGAATTAATTGAAAGTCTGTTCGCATATGATGTTGTTTTTATTATATAGTAAATATAACACTTTTATTTGGTATAAAAAAATCTAAAGCTATTTATTTTCAAATAATTTACTTATTAGTTTTTTTCTGACCCCGTTGATTTTCTTAGATTTAATTTTATGGTCACCCCAAGTCAAATCACTTTGAAAAATAGTACTTGATTTAAATATTGTAGGAATCACACTAAACTTTAATCGCATCCAAGCTGCGTTAAAACGTGTTCTCATTTTCTTTGAATGATGTAAATAAAAATAAACTTCTTTTTTATGTAATCTGCTTTTTGTTTTATTATTAACAACATCATAAGCAAATCCTTTATTTAGAACTTGATCAAAAAACCCTTCTAATCCAGGTGAAACTCCACCTAAATTAACATCAGTAACAAAATGAATATGATCTGTTGTTTTAATGAGATGTTTATAATGTCTTGCTATTAAATTAGACGCACTAGCATCAGTTGCCATTGGGTTAAATTCATCCCGATATAAATCAATAACTTTACAATCTAGTCCTCTTTTTGAATATAGGAGTTTGATCGTAGGGGTTATCAATTTATGAGAAACTCCATGTGGATTAGGATCCGAAACAATTATTATACCCTTTGCCATTTCTTTAAATTAATCCCACCAGTATTGGATGTTATGTTCTATATAATCCCATAAAATTTTATGTGCTCTTTTTTGCTTAGCACGTGAATCATGCATCAGAGATCTTCTTTCCTCATCAATTAATAACATTTCTGATTCTGTGTATTTATTCTCATATTTATCGCGAACAGTGTACAGTGGTTCTCCGTTTTGATCTAGTTCTTTTATTTGAATAAATTCAAATTTGGATTTACCGTATTTTTGTTCGATAATATCAAGATATTCAAACGCATAATCTTCGTCATATACCTTTTCTATCAATTCAACGCCCGTCCTAATTCTACTAACAACGTTTTTTGAATCATGTAGATGCCCATTGCTTTCAATCTCATTAGCTGTTCTCTTCAATTGGTGTTTAAATAACTCTATTGCATAGTTATAGTCCCAATCATATCCCTTCCATATAATAGGTAAGAAATCTAATACTCTTTTAATTTGTCTATATTTGCGTTTGAACCAATATGTCATTATTCGTTAATTAGATATGCTTCATCGAAATTAGCACGGATTATATGTTCTATTTGAATATCCTCGGGTGGAATTCTACCTTCGGATTCTTGCTTCTTATAAAGATCTTGAAATTTACCTTGAATAACTAACTCATATCTTTTTTTATTGTTAGTCGTCATAAATTTTATAATCATAGTAGATGCAGTTGGTAAAGAAATATTAGTCAAGTCAACAACAGTATTTTCGTATTGTTTTACTCTTTTCTTAGCCTTATTTAATTTGCGATTCCAATACTTATATAGAAATTCATTTCCTGCAATAGTAAAATTCATATTTTAATTTTAAGTTATTAATCTGTTATAGTATCTTGGCACGTGCAATTTCCAATTTCATCCCACGTTCCACAGCAAGTCTTTTCCGGAACCGATGGCTCATTCCACATATCATCCCAATACACAAAATCATTCGGCATCTTCTAACTTCTCAAATTTATAATTACCTTTAATTACACTGTTCAATGCAATACCCTGTGATTTGTCGTTTGCGAAAGTTAAATAATCTACTTCCGAAACATCTTTATATAAATAAGAACCATGTTTAAAATTTACAAACAACTGCTTTGTCTCATAAATATATGTTGAAGATTCTACAGTTGAAGAATCATATACATTTGTCTGTGTCTTAATCATAATTATGCATTTACAATTTCATCAACTAATTCAGATAGGGCCTCTCTCTTACTTCCAACTGCCTTAGCAACTAATTTACCATCTACGAAACCTGCAAATGTTGGTAAATTCCTTACCACTGTAATTCCTCTTGATTCAATAAATTTTTCAGCATCTGCGTAAATAAAAGTAACACCTTCATTTGCTGCTGCTAATTTTTTTACTTGTGGTTTCATTACCTTACATGCTCCGCACCATGATGCGCCGAACTGAACTACAACCTTTTTATTATCACTCACATATTTCTGTAAGTTATCTTCTGTTAATTCTACCATAACTAATTTATCTTTATAGATATTATATAATTTTTAATGATTTTGTTTACTTGAATATTGATAAAAATCTTTTAAAAATAGATTTTCTAGTTTCTTTCTTATTTAAGCGATCTTTTTCTTTAATTACAGGAGTATTTGACTTTTCATCGATACTAGTCCAGGCTTCATAGTGAGATCCCCAGTCTGAGTATGGATATATTGTATGTCCAAAGTTACCCCATTGAGTTCCCCATGAATTTCTTAAAATAAAACCAGTTTCATTATATCCAACAACACACAGTGCATGTCCTCCTAAGATATTCTCCGACCATCTTGCTTTCCAAAAAGTATCAGTGTCATTAAATACTGGCATTGCAATATATGCAGGTCCGTTTTTATAGATTGATTTTTTTAATCCTTCGATCGTCATGATTCTAGCATACCCTAGAATTCTATGGTTTAGTGCTTCATCTAATACTTCTTGTGGAATATCTTCAACGTCTTTCCATCTTCTCTTATATGATTTTGCAGTTGGAATTCCATACTTTCTTAGAAGTTGCATGGTATGACGAGGTGTCATTCCTTTCTGTGGTTTATTAACTCTTAAATTATATAAGAAATATTTAGAAAGACTTTCAGTAGATCCATAGTCTTT
>Ga0115570_10004296_pt1 | contig 10243 bp, 6 predicted proteins | sample COGITO_mtgs_1205_3_FD_87294 | JGI IMG/M metagenome (GOLD analysis project Ga0115570, IMG submission 87294) | Pelagic marine microbial communities from North Sea - COGITO_mtgs_120524 | ecosystem: Environmental > Aquatic > Marine > Epipelagic | place: Germany:Helgoland, sampling site Kabeltonne... | reverse complement strand
TTTGGGTTTCCCCCATCACGCCGAATCCCAAAGATGCTTGGGGGTTTTGGACTGATCCAAGCACAGAATTAACCAGTAAGTTCAGTGCCTACCATGGCTATTGGCCCATCCAATCCAGTGGCACAGATGCTCGTTTTGGAAGCATGGACGAATTCCATGGCCTGGTGGATGACATCCACGATCGCGGCATGAACATCCTGGTTGATTATGTAGCCAACCATGTGCACCAAGAACATCCTGTGTACCAGCAGCATCCGGATTGGGTGACCTCCCTTTATTTGCCTGATGGAACCATGAATACCCAATTATGGGACGAACAGCGTCTAACGACCTGGTTTGACACCTTCATGCCGACCTTGGATTTGGAGCGGCCCGAAGTGGTCCATACTATGACAGACAGCGCCATGTGGTGGGTTCATCAGACCGATATCGATGGATTCCGTCACGATGCCACCAAACACATCCCTGAACGCTTTTGGCGGGAATTGACGGCTAAGATGAAGCGCACCGGTTCAGATGGCAGCCACACGCCCTTGTTCCAAATTGGAGAGACGTATGGAAGCCCTGAACTCATCGCTCAATATATCTCCTCGGGGATGCTCGACGCCCAATTTGACTTCAACCTATACGATGCATTGGTCGCCTCTTTGTCCGACCCTCAAGGCTCCTTGTCCGATTTGATTGATGTCGCGAATCAAAGTTTGCACGTGTATGGAGCACATCACCTCATGGGCAACATTACCGGCAACCAAGACAGGCCACGTTTTGCCTCGTTGGCCGACGGCTCTCTATTCCCAGGTGAAGACACCAAATTGGCCGGATGGACTCGTGACATCCAGCACCAGGGAACCGATGGCTATGTACGCATGGGCTACCTGATGGCATTTTTGATGTCCACTCCAGGCATTCCTTGCATTTATTACGGGGACGAGATTGCAGACGTTGGTGGCAATGATCCTGACAATAGAAGAATGATGCGCTTTGATGACTGGAATGAATCCGAAACGGCGGCGTGGCAAAACACCTCCGATTGGATCCACCTGCGGCGGAGCCGCATGAGCATGCTCTATGGCCAAACGGCATATCGAGAAATCGAACCAGGCGTTTTGGAGATTCGACGAAGCTATCTGGATGAGGAGACAGTGGTTGTCATCAACACCACAAACGACGCGGTGCTTCTATCCAACCCGCAGCAAGAAGTCTATCGTGTACTGATCGGGAAAAATCCGATTGAGCAGAATATCATTGAAGTGCCTGCAGCATCGACAATGGCATTGGACGTGGCATCGGCTACCTCTTAAGGACGTTCAATCCTCGATCACGGCTTCGTCTAAGACATAGCGGTCGCGAAGTTCCCACTGACCACTCCCGTCGTTGATCAATCGGTCCATACGGAGTTGGCCAGGCAAGCGCTGAATGCGCAACTCGATGAGCACGGCACGTCCCGATTCACTACCTCCCCGACTCATCACAACCTGCGGTCCCGTATTGTCCACAAACCACGTTGATGACACCGGCTTATTGTCCTCTAGGGAGGTCATCTTGACTTGCTCATATTGCGCATCCCAACTCCACATTTCTACACGTTCTCGAATTCCATCGTCTCCAGAAATTGCAAATTGCAATACGAATCCATCCTCACTTCCATTGCGCAATCCGTCGAGTCGAATATCATGAGTCGCCAGGATTTCACTGTCCACAATCTCCAACCGTCCGACATACGTTCCTTCAAGGGCAAACATCCAATCCGGTGTTTGGGCGCTGGTCTGCATTGCAAAAAAGCACGACAAGAACAGCATTACTATTGAAAATGGCTCCTTAAAATGATTCATATCGTCCTGTTTTTGTTCTGACAAAGAAAGCGTCATTACCTTCGCTTCATGCTTAAGAAATTGAATTTTGTTCTCCTAGCCTTGGTGGTATCCTTGGCTGCCCTCGCTCAACCCACTTGGGAAGTAGGCAATACAACTCTAACAGAATACGACCTGGTCACAGGTGTCCAAATCCCGTGGGAAATTCTTTGGGGGCCTGACGGCCATCTCTGGATGACTTCTCGCAAGGGTGAAGTGCTGCGCATTGACCCGGCCTCAGGAAATTACACCGTCGTGTTGGAAAAGACCGTCATGAATGGTGGCAATGGAGAACCTGGAATGTTGGGCATGGCCATGCATCCGGATTGGGACAACACACCGTTGGTCTACATCGTTTATTGCACTGGTAATGGAGGCAATGGCATCGAGCACTTGAGTTCGTTTGAATGGAATGGAAGCGAATTGGTCAATGAAGAGGAAATTCTCACTATCCAAGCTGGCGGCATCCACAATGGAAGTCGACTGCTTGTATTGCCGGACAATACCTTGCTCATGACCACTGGAGATGTCGGATCATCATCCAATTCTCAAAACATGAATTCACTTCAGGGCAAGACGCTTCGTCTCAATCTGGATGGATCTGTTCCCGATGACAACCCTTTCCCAAATTCACTGGTTTATACCTTTGGAAACCGGAACAGCCAAGGCTTGGCTCTCGGTGAAAATGGCGTCATCTATAGCTCGGAGCATGGACAAAACTCAAATGACGAGTTCAACATTGTAACGGCCGGTGGAAACTACGGCTGGCCAAATGTCGAAGGGTTTTGCAACACGTCTGCAGAGCAAACTTTTTGCGCGGAAAATGATGTAGTCGAACCGCTCGATGCCTGGTCACCTTGCATCGCTGTCAATGGCATTGAGTTTTACAACCACGAAGCCATTCCAGAATGGCAGAACAGCGTTTTGATGTCCGTATTGGGTGGTTTAGGCGGACAATACGAGCGCCTCAGTGTTCTCCACCTCAGCGAAGACGGATTGAGCGTTACCAGTGAAGATCAGTATTTCTCGAGCTTCAATCAACGCGTTCGAGATGTTGCTGTCAACCCGAATACGGGATCTGTATATGTCGCTCTCAATGGCACATCGTATCCAGGAAGTGGGCCGAACATCATCAAAGAGTTTCGAAATGAAGCGTTCGGAACGGGCGTTGCCGGTCCGGCAGCATCAGAATTCGAATTGGGACTCTTCCCAAATCCCACCAGCGCGTACTTCAATCTCCTCTTTCCTGAGAATACCGAGGGTTCCTACCAGGTCTTCTCATACAACGGTCAATTGATGACTGAAGGCAATGTCCTCAAGAAAGAACTCCGCGTAGATGTGTCCAACTGGTCAGGAGGCTCTTACTTTGTACTCTTGCAGCATCAAGGCGGCACAATCACTCGAACTTTTCAAGTTCAACATTGAATCGATAGCATAGATGGGTAAGCATTGGAGGAGGAGTTGGACGGGGGTTTTTCTTTGTACACTTTCTGGAACTGTTTTTGGACAAAAACCCATCGATACGCTGCGCGTTGACGCAGCGATCGTGGAGGTACTCCGCATCCCCACTCCTGTTCAAAGAGCTCCCGGAGCACTGTATGCCATCGGCGCATTACAGTTGCAAAATGGCGTGTCACCTGACATTGAAGATGCCCTCAACATGCTGCCCGGGGTTAAAATGGAAACACGAGGTGTCGGTGGATCGCGTCGCATTCAAATGCGAAGTAGCGGGTTGCGTTCACCATTTGCTGTGCGGAACATCCACATGCTTTGCGATGGGTTTGTTCTTACAGGAGCAGGTGGAACGTCTCCTATCGAATTGTGGAATCCTCAATGGATGCACCGTTTGGAAGTCCTTTTAGGGCCAACGGGGGCGATCTTTGGAGGTGGATATGGCGGTGCCCTTGTCGCGTCTTCTCAAGCTCCATTCAGTGGTGCGAAAACAGGATTTCGCGTGCGATCTATGACTCGGTTGAGCTCTACAGGCAGATCCGATCAAACACCATCTGGATTGGCAATGGAATCGGGGTTTTCGATTACAGAAAGCAACACTTCTAGCGATTGGAAATTGCAAAGTTCGTGGTCTGACAACCCTGGATTTCGCGATCAAGACAGCAATCAGACGCGCACTTTAGAAGTACACAAACGCTGGCTATCTCAACCCCATATCTTGCACCACGTCTGGACTGGACTGCTTCAGGCATCTTGGGACTTGCCCGGGTCAATCGTTGAGGAGCAAGCGCAACTCGAACCTACGACCGCACCGGGGCTTCGATACGACGCTCATGTTGAGCGAGACCGCTATTGGCTCGCTTGGAGTCGAACGGCAACACATCAACATGCTAAAAATGGCCTCTGGGCGTTTGCACAAGCGAGCGACAAGTACAATCCATTTGGCACCTCTCCATTTTATCAAGGGCTCAAGGAAGAACAAGAGCTCAACGGTTCTGTTCGCTGGTGGCGCGGAGCTTCCCGAGCACTCAACTCCCGGACAACACTGACATGGGACCAGTCCGCCATTGCTCGCTTCGAACAAGTCACGATTGACGAATCGGATTTGATTGCTCCGGAATTGCCCCCACGCTATCAAATCGAGTCAACCAACCACAACCTATGGGTTGGATCGGGTGTTCGGCTCGAAGTCGAGTCGTCATGGCTCTTTGATGCGCAGTTGGGCGCTGAATGGCTGTCACGATCCACCACAGGGCTGTTTGATCAACAAGAACCGACTCTGGTACCCTACGAAGAGGATTACACGACAATACAATGGGCTCCACGTATTGGACTGAGCTATACGTTCGAATCAGCCCAGAGTATTTCGTTACAGTATGCAGAGGGTTCTAGCCAACCCAACACGTTTGAAATCGTGGATCCATCGACCAATGATTTTGCCAATTTGCGCGCCGAACAGGCGAAAACGTGGGAACTGAGTTGGAAAGGATCACACGATCGTAACACCGCTTCCTTTTACTGGTCATTCAATGCATATCACCAAGTTATTCAGGACGGCATTGCTCAGGTGAAAGGCGAAAATGACGGACTCTTTTTAGCCAATGTAGAAGGACTTTCTATGAAAGGCCTAGAAGGCAGTCTTCGCAGTATCCAACGCTTCTCACCTGGACACGTTCTGGAAATGGAAATTCACGGGAATATGAACCGACACCGTTTCGATCCCGTGTTGGAACAATTGCCGGGCACTCCTCTCAATTCAGCAGGAGCATCCGTGGTTTATCGCAAGCGTTCCTTCCAGTTCCAATGGAACCATCTATGGAATGATCGCACGCCCTTGAACGATGCGTTAACCCGATGGGCTCCTGCCTATCAACGATCAGATGTGGCTTTTTCTTTCACGAAAAGTCAAAATACTTGGCGGTTGGGTATGCGGAATGTCTTCGACGCGAAGTACTCCAACTGGCTTCAAATCAATGCTTTTGGTGGAAAGCACTACAACCCTGCTCCCGGAAGAACCTATTGGGCATCCTGGGTTTGGAAGTTCAATCAATAACAATTATTTCTGTCCTACGATTCAAGGCGCGATTCGCTTCAGAGTCATTGGGGACAAGAGGTTCGAGTGAGCCCTTTCCTAGAATTTCCATACGATCCCATTCGATTCCATTTGAATGCAGGTAGGTGGAAACACTTGTCGCACGATTCTTACTCAACTCTATATTGAAGCCTTCCGTCCCTTGATCATCGGTATGCCCGACAATTTGAATCCGGATATTTGCTCCCAATAAGGTGGTCAGAAGCTGCTTCAATTCAGGCTGAAACACTTCATCCAGCATGGCTGAATTTGTTTCGAAATGAACATCTCGCAATAAAAGTACCGTCCCCACCTCAAGAGGAGTCATCGGTATTTCCACGACAACGTTGGACCTGTCCGCTTCCGATTTACGGGGTACCCAAGAGCGATTGTAAAAGGCATAGTTTGGATGACTCACTTGCAATGTGAGCACTTCATCCTTCACAATGGGCAATGAAAACATGCCATCCTTCGGATCACTGACCATTTGAAATAAAGGGACTCCCGCCGAGTTGAGTACAACGACCTCGGCCTGCACAGGAAGTCCTGAAACAACATTGAATGCATGACCTGACCACTGGAAGACCTCCTCTGCCTGCATTTTCTCTGGCAACTCAAATTCCCATAAATCAAGATTTCCCGGTTGATTGCGATCACTGGCAAACAAGGCACGTCGTCCGTTTGGAAAAACCTGCAAGCTATTCTCATCTCCATTCGTATTGATTGGACACCCCAAATTTACTGGAGCCATCCATTCACCTGCTTCGCTCTTGCGTGCCACAAACAAATCTAAACCCCCTAAGCCTGGATGGCCGTCCGAAGCAAAATAGAGCGTGTTGCCATCAGGGTGCAGCACAGGGTTTTCCTCCCGACCTGGTGTGTTGATCGTGTCTGTCAACCGTTGAGGTTTGCCCCACTCTCCTGAATTCAATCGGGTGCTGAACCAAATATCTTGTTCCATCTCTCCGGCCTCATTGCGTTGTGCACGCACAAAAAAGATTTGACTACCGTCAGCACTCAGCGAAGGCTGGCTCTCCCAGTATCGGGTGTTCAAGGCGCTCAAATTCACCTCCTCCTCATAGCGCTGAGTCGAAGGATTCCATCGTGTTTCAAAGAGATCGCATGACCCCTTGCCTTGACGTGGCCCATAGCCGTCTTTTAAGGTCTCACAAGCTGTAAAAATCAATCTGCGACCATCTCCTCTAACCGCTGGGGCTCCTTCATTTCCCCGTGTATTCACACCACGAATTGGCCCCATATCCTGCCAAAGACCATTGACTTCTCTCGCCTCATAAAAATCCTCTTGACCCTGGAAGCGCCCATCGGCTCCGACTTGACGCGTGAAAATCATGCGATCGCTGGAAACAAAAATGGCTGGATAATACTCGGCACTATTGGTGTTTACATCTCCCTTTAACGGGGAAGCAACCACGTCTTCTGGTTCTGCTATTGTTTGAACCGAAAACAACAACGAAGCCTCCAACAATTGATGGTCTGTGCGACTCGCATCGATCACATCATCACTCAAGGAATCCCAAATCTCCAACGCTTTTATATACTGACCTGAACGATGCAGCAATCCACACCATTTCACGCCCCATTTCTCACGTGCAGCTGGCTTTAATTCCATAGCGTTTGACATGGATTGCGCTGAGGTCCCAAAATCTCCAATGCGTTCAGTCAACTGCGCATGCAACATCCACGCATCAAAATACAAGGGGTCTCTTTCGATCGCTTCCGAAACCAACTCTAACGCCAGTCCTGCATCATTTGCCATGTAAGCTTCAACAGCCGCATCGAAACCTTTCTGCGTTTTTTTGGAAGGCTTGTGCATGCCATCCTGACCGTATGAGAACGAAACCAAAAACAAGAGTGCTCCCACAAGCAGACAAGCCTGATATTTACACATTGATTTTCTCATGCCTCGAATTTAGGGTGTGAACACATTGACCCATCAAACCCCATGCCTAAATCCTCTGTACGCATCGGCTTGCTTTCTGACACTCACGGGCATTGGGATGAACGCATGCAACACCATTTGAAATCGGTCGATGAGATCTGGCATGCTGGAGACATTGGAGGATTCAATGTGCTCGACGCTCTCGTTAAAATTGCACCCGTCAAAGCGGTCTATGGCAATATCGACGACCACACGATGCGTTCCGAACTGCCCGAATGGATTGAATGGGACGTCCATGGACTCAAAGTCCTGATGATCCACATTGGTGGACGACCTGGTCGATACGAAAAAGGAATCCGATCCATGCTAAAAACCCATCAGCCCGATGTTTTCATTTGTGGACACAGCCACCTTCTCCGCGTCGAGAAAGACGCGTCATGGGGAGGACTCTACATCAATCCTGGAGCCGCAGGAAAACATGGATTTCACCGAATTAGAACGATGCTCAGATTTGATGTGCAATCGGGATTGATTGAAAATCTTGAAGTCGTCGAATTGGAGTCTATTCGCTAATTCTTTCCATTTATGACAAAAGAATGCGTATAATTGCAACGGTTCTCGGGTCTGCATACTGTATGAGGCACGGGCGATGACCAATTCAAAGGTCAACATCGAATTTTCTTGAACCTCCCTTTTTTTTTTACTCCCCCACTTGATGTACGACATCATAGAATTGAATAGCAAAAAAGTCTCTGATCTCAGAGAAATTGCGAACAAGTTAGGCCTACAGCGCGCAGACAAATTGAAGAAGCAAGACCTGGTTTACAGCATCTTGGATGAGCAAGCCTTGCGTCCCGGTGCATTACCAAAAAAAGGAAAGACGGCTGCACCGGAGAAGACGGCATCGAAATCTCCAGCCAAGTCATCTCCTAAATCAGACGATTCTGCCAAGCCCGAGAAGACAGCTGCTGCCCGAAAGCCCCGTCCGAAGAAGACTCCTGTCGAAGGTTCAGCAAAGTCAGGTGAAGACGCTGTTCAAGAAAAGGCATCACGACCTGATGAACGAAAGGCAGGCGATGCGATGCGTGAGCGGAGAGATCAACGTCAGAAAAACAGCCGTACTGAGGCCTCAGACGACAGTCCAAACAAGGACAAAACTGAGGGGCGTTCAGAATCGAAAGGGTCCAGTGCGAAAGGAAACCGCAACGAGACCAAACGCGATTCTTCAAAAGGAAATGCTGAATCCAGTAAGCAAGAAAACAAAAACGAACCGTCTGCTAAGAACGATAACTCGACCAAGAGCGAGGGACCTTCTAAAAACGATGGCTCTTCAACGAATGAAGTACCGTCTAAGAACGACGGACCTTCCAAAAACGATCGAAATAACCGCAACGACCGAGGAGACCGGGGAGACCGAAACGATCGGAACGACCGGAACGACCGGAACGACCGGAACGACCGGAACGACCGGAACGATCGGAACGATCGAAATAATCGGAACAATCGAAACGACCGAGGAGACCGAAACGCAAGAAACAACCGAGGCAACGAACGACGTGATCGCTACCAAAGCGAACCGGAAGAACACGGGTTCAATTTTGATGGCATCATCACGGCTGAAGGCGTGCTTGAGATTCAAACAGAAGGCTTTGGCTTTTTGAGGTCAGCCGATTACAACTATTTGAATTCCCCCGACGACGTCTATGTGACTTCGCGTCAAATCAAGCAATTTTCGTTACAAACTGGAGACTCGGTTACTGCGAAAGTTCGTCCTCCAAAAAAAGGCGAGAAGTTTTATCCTCTCATCGATGTCGTCAGTATCAACGGACGATCACCGGAATGGGTACGTGATCGGATTCCTTTTAAGTTCTTGACTCCTCTCTTCCCACAAGAGCGTTTCAATTTGAGCACGCGTGGAGGGAACATTTCCACTCGTTTAATGGATTTGTTTGCTCCTCTCGGCAAGGGGCAACGTGGCATGTTGGTCTCCCAACCAAAGACCGGTAAAACGACTTTGTTGAAGGATGTTGCCAATGCGATCGCATTGAACCACCCAGAAGTGTATCTCCTCATCTTGCTGATCGATGAACGACCAGAAGAAGTGACCGATATGAAACGGAGTGTCAACGCGGAAGTCATTGCCTCAACGTTTGATGAGCCTGCTGACCGGCATGTCCGAATTGCTGACTTGGTTCTTGAAAAAGCCAAACGCATGGTTGAGTGTGGACATGATGTTTGCATCCTTTTGGACTCCATCACACGTTTAGCACGTGCTTACAATACCGTCTCTCCAAGCTCAGGGAAAATATTGAGTGGCGGTGTTGAGGCGAATGCATTGCAAAAGCCGAAGCGGTTCTTTGGTGCGGCACGAAACATTGAAAATGGCGGATCCCTCTCGATCATTGCGACTGCATTGACCGATACGGGTTCTAAAATGGACGAGGTCATCTTTGAAGAGTTCAAAGGAACAGGCAATATGGAACTGCAATTGGATCGTCGAATTTCCAACCGTCGCATATTCCCTGCAATCGATATTTTGTCTTCAGGAACTCGAAGAGAGGATCTCTTATTGGACAAGGAGACTTTGCAAAGAATTTGGATTTTACGCAAGCACCTTGCTGACATGAATAGCATCGAGGCGATGGAATTCATGAAGGAGCGCATGGAGCAGACTCGGAGCAATGATGACTTCTTGACCTCTATGAATGGGTAAATCCAGTGCCATTTCTCTGATCGGATTGGCGGGGTGGTTCGCACTTAAGCTTTACGGACTGGGAACTCTTCCTTGGGAATCTTCCATCACGATGGGTGTGCTGTGGCACTTTACAACGTTCATTGCTCTTGCCGTGTACGGAGCACGTGCTGGCTTTCAATCCCAAGAGGAACATTTTCTTGATCGTTGGAAGAGCAGCGCTCAAAGTACAGCGCGTCATGCCCTTCTTGTATCAGTAGCCATGGGCCTTTGGTATT
>Ga0115570_10004284_pt1 | contig 10259 bp, 11 predicted proteins | sample COGITO_mtgs_1205_3_FD_87294 | JGI IMG/M metagenome (GOLD analysis project Ga0115570, IMG submission 87294) | Pelagic marine microbial communities from North Sea - COGITO_mtgs_120524 | ecosystem: Environmental > Aquatic > Marine > Epipelagic | place: Germany:Helgoland, sampling site Kabeltonne... | reverse complement strand
CCAGAATTGATACCTGTGGGATTAAAGCTTATGAAAGCCGGAAAAAAAGTGATCTATGATATCCATGAAGATCTTCCTCGTCAAACTCTGTCGAAAGATTATATCCCGAAATTATTTCGTGTTCCATTATCTGCGATTTTGGAGTATTATGAGAATAAAAGTATTAAACAATTCGAAGCGGTAATTACCGCAACTCCATTTATTAATAATAGAGTGCTTCAATTGCATGAAAAATCAGTTAATATCAATAATTTCCCTATCACGTCAGAGCTGGTTTTAGCAAAGGAACTAGAAAAAAAAGAAAATGCAGTTTGCTTTGTTGGAGCTATATCTCGGTTGAGAGGGGTGAAAGAATTAGTCGAAGCTGTCTTTCTAGCTAATGTAAAATTATATCTTGCAGGTAAATTCACTGAATCTGATTTTGAACAGGAAGTTAAACAGTTGCCAGGATGGAAAAATGTTGTCGAATACGGACATTTAGATCGTAAACAAGTAGCTAATTTGATGGCAAATTGTATTGGAGGCGTTGTTACTTTTTTACCCGCACCTAATCATTGCAATGCCCAGCCAAATAAAATGTTTGAATATATGTCCGCTGGATTACCGGTAATTTGCTCTGATTTTCCTTTGTGGAGAGAAATTATTGAAGCTAATGAATGTGGTATTTGTGTTAACCCTTCAGATCCCGAAGCAATAGCTAAAGGGATTAAAAAAATTGCTTTTTCTTCAAAAGCGGGGGCAAAATTTGGTAAAAATGGGAAGCTAGCTATTAAAGAGAAATATAATTGGGAAGCGGAAAGTAAGAAGTTAATTGATTTGTATAATAATGTGATCTAAATGAAAATTGTTTCAATAGTTGGCGCAAGGCCACAATTTGTTAACGCGGCTGTCTTAAGTAGACAATTTCTAACACATTCAAATATTGAGGAAGTAATTATTCACACAGGTCAGCATTTTGATATTAATATGAGTGATGTATTTTTTGATGAAATGAAAATACCACGTCCTAATTATTTTCTTGGTATCAATGGTTTAAATCACGGTGCCATGACTGGGCAAATGATTGAAAAAATTGAACAGGTATTGTTTAAAGAAAAACCGGATTGGGTGCTTGTATATGGAGATACAAATTCAACACTTGCAGGTTCTTTGGCTGCAGTCAAATTGCATATCAAAGTGGCGCATGTAGAAGCGGGTCTTCGTTCTTATAATATGGGAATGCCAGAAGAATTGAATAGAATAATAACTGACAGGATTAGCACGCTTTTGTTTTGCCCAACTCAAAATGCTGTAGATAATTTGAATAAAGAAGGGTATAAGTACTTACCTTCGAAAGTTGTTTTAACTGGAGATATAATGGAAGATGCAGCTTATTATTATCAAGAACAAGCTGTGAAACCTAAAGAAGCACCAGTTGAATCACAGTCTTTTATACTTGTAACAATTCATCGTGCAGAAAATACTGATAACCTGTTGAGGCTTAAAAGTATATTCAATGCGTTAAAGAAGATTTCCAAAGAAACAACCGTAATATTGCCTCTTCATCCAAGAACTAAATCTTTGTTAATAAAAGAAAAAATTGATACTGGAAATATTTGTATAATCGACCCCATAGGTTATTTTAACATGATATGGCTTATTAAGAACTGTCAATTGGTGATGACTGATAGCGGGGGACTTCAGAAAGAGGCTTATTTCTTCAAAAAGTATTGTGTAACATTAAGGGATGAAACTGAATGGATTGAATTAGTTGAAAATGGATATAATATTTTGGCAGGAACTGATGAAAATAATATTCTAAAAATTGTTAATGAGTTCAGAGATAAGTTATTTAATGATAAAACCAACCTATATGGAGGAGGGAATTCTGCAAGACACATAACTGAAAACCTTATTAATTTTTGATATGAATATTTGGTTTGTTACAATTGGAGAGCCTATTCCACATGCGGAGAATAAACTGAGATTACATCGAACGGGGATTCTGACCAAATTTATTTCAGAGAACTCAAATAGTAAAGTAATTTGGTGGACAAGTAATTTTAATCATTTTACCAAAGAGCATATATTTGAAGGAGAAAAAGATTTTGATGTTAACCAAAATCTTCGTCTAATTGCATTAAGTGGAAAAGGATATAAACGAAATGTTTCTGTCGACAGGATTATTGATCATAAACAGATTGCAAATTCATTTAGAAAACGAATAGCTATTACTGTAAAGCCAGATATAATTATCGTATCATTCCCAACGCTTGAACTTTGTGAAATATGTACAGATTTTGGAAATAAATATAATGTTCCTGTAATAATTGATTATCGAGATATGTGGCCGGAAGTATTTTTAGATATTATTCCGTCAATATTAAAACCATTAGGGCAGTTTATTTTATCGCCTTTATTTAGAAAAACAAGAAAAGTATTTACATCAGCTACTGGTTTGATTGGAATAACTAATGAATTTTTAAAATTGGGCTTACTTAAAGCAAGAAGAAATAATAATGAATATGATGCGGTATTCCCATTAGCTTATTTAAGAAATCAGTATAGTCAGAAGGATATAGATACAGCAGACTTATTTTGGAAAGAAAAATTAGTTAACAAATCGTATAAATTGAGAATCTGTTTTTTTGGAACATTGGGCCATCAGTTTGATTTTGATACAGTTGTAAGTGCTGTGGAATTATTGAACATGGAAAATATTACAGATTTTGAAATTGTTTTATGCGGTAGTGGTGATAAGGAAATTCAACTTAGAGAAAGTGCAGCAAAACTTAAAGGAATAATTTTACCAGGATATATGGGAGCTGCTCAAATTAGAACACTCTTAGAATTATCTGATATAGGACTTTGTCCTTATAATGTCAATAAAGCATTTCTTAGTTCAATTCCTGGGAAAGCCATTGAGTATATGTCTGCTGGCTTGCCATTGCTTTCAACATTAGAAAATGGAGAATTGGGAAAATTAATAGATGAAAATAAAATAGGTTATCATTATGAATTCGGCAATCCGATTGCGCTTGCTAATAAAATAAAAGAACTAATTAAAATAAAGGGTCATCTTAGAGAGTTGCATCCTCAAATTTTTGATTGCTATTTAAAAAATTTCAATGCAGAGAGTATTTATTTTAATTATTTCGATCATATTAAACAAGTCGTAATAAAATTTAATGGAAGATAAGAAAATAGAACAGCAGCGATATAATAACGTCGCCACAAGTTTTTTGATTAATATCGAAAAAGAAAAAGACTTATTACTTGAATTGGGCACAGACAATTCTCCGCTCTATCTTCAGCCTCCATATTTATATTACCATAATTTAATCAATCAAAAAGCAATTCAATCAACAAAACAATTAGATCTTTGTTGTGGGAATGGTACCCACTCTTTCACCGGTGCAAAGAATGGTGCAAAAGTAATTGCTCTAGATTATGCAGAGCAAAGTATTATAGTATGCAAAAAACGTGCGGAAAGACTTAAATTAAATGTAGATTTTAAGGTTGCAGATGTTCAAACTTTAAAAAATTTTGATGACGAAGAATTTGATGTAGTGACTTGTGCGGGTAGTTTATCTTATTTAGACAATGTTGTGTTTTTCAATGAAGTTTATCGTGTATTAAAAAGTGGAGGAATGTTTATTTGTGTTGATTCATTTAATCATAATCCAATATATCGACTTAACCGCTTTGTCCATTATTTGAGAGGTAATAGATCTTACATGACTTTAAAAAGAATGCCAAATAAAAATACAATTAAATTATTAAAGCATATTTTTTTAAATGTAGATGTTAAGTATTTCGGCATTTTTAGTTTTATGGCACCTTTACTAATGCTTTTTATCTCTTCGAATAACACAACAAAGTTAATTAGCAAATTGGATGTTTTTTTTCCTTATCTAAAAAATTATTCTTTTAAAATAGTGTTTTATGCAACCAAATAGTTGGAATGTGTCAAAATACCGGAGTTAGAGTTAAGCTATAAAACCAAAATGATTAAATTCAAGTTTTATGGCAGAAGAAAGAAAAAAGTACGATGAGGAGTTTAAGCTCACAGTTGTTGAATTAAGCCTATTAAGCGGCAAGGTAAAAGAAGTAGCAGAGGAGTATGGGATAGACCCAAAAATACTCTAATCATGGCGATCTCAATACAAGAACCACAAAGAGATTGCATTCCCTGGAAATGGTAAGAAAATGCAAACAGAAGCAGAGAAAGAAATTTCAAGACTTCAGAAGGATTGGCAGATGCACGCATGAAACATGGCATTTTAAAAAACGCCATAAGTATCTTCTTCTTGAGCGACAGGGAAAATATGCGTTCATAAAGGCGCATCAAGAAGAATTTACTGTTGGGAAAATATGTGATTGTTTCAAGGTTAACCTCAATGCATTTTAGCATCGAAAGTCGGGTAAATCGACAAAACGTATCCAAAGGGGAAAAGTATTGTCTGAGAAAATAAAGACTATTTGGGAGGACAGCAGTTACACATACGGAAGTCCCAGAGTTTTGGGTTTCGCTCGGTTCATAAGAAGAAATTCAAAGTGACAACCGATTCTAGGAATTCGTATCCGGTATCTGAAAATTTGTTAAATCGCAATTTTACAGCCGAGAGAGTATCACAAAAATGTGTTTCTAACTTGACATACATTCAAACGAAAGAAGGTTGGCTTTATTTAACATTCATTATTGATTTGTTTGATAGAAAAATAGTTGGTTGGTCATTTAGTAGTGCAATGATGGCGCAAGAAACCGTTATTTCAGCGTGGAGGATGGCGTGTCGGAATCGCCCGATTCAAAAGGATTTAATATTCCATTCTGACAGAGGAGTTCAATATGCATTTAAAGCCTTTAGAAATCTGCTTAAAAGCAATTTAATCACTCAAAGCATGTCTAGAAAAGGAAACTGTTGGGACAATGCTGTTGCTGAGAGCTTTTTTAAAACACTAAAGTTAGAAAGAGATTACCAAATGACTTATTCATCTCGAAATGAAACTAAAATGGATTTTTTCCGATACCTCGAAGGTTGGTATAACACACGAAAAATCCATAGTGCAAACAAACAAAAATTGATTTGGCAGGTCCATGGTATCGAAAAATTAAACTACATTAGCAAATTAGCTTAACTGACTCTCCGGAAATCGTAGGCAAGTCCAAGTGTTTGTATATTGTCTAAATATATAATTTCATTTCCAACTCTAATTCATTTCCAACTCTAAATAATTAAATTTAACATTTTATTTTTATGAAAAACGTGCCTTTTTTTAATTATCCTCATCTTTTCAAATCACATGAAGTAGATTTTGTAAGAATTTTTAAAGAAGTTGGGCACAGAGGTGCCTACATTCTTCAGAAGGATTTACGCGAATTTGAAGAAAATCTAGCAATTTTTGCTGGAACAAAATATGCTGTAGGTCTTGCAAATGGAACCGATGCAATCTGGATTGCTTTGATGGCAGCAGGAATCGGTAAAGGCGATGAAGTTATATTTGCCTCACATACCTACATAGCAACAGCTGCAGCTATCCATTTTGTGGGGGCTATTCCAATTCCTGCCGATTGCAAAGAAGATCATATGCTTGATCCATACTCTCTAAGAAAATTAATTACTCCAAGAACTAAAGCAATTTTGCCTACTCAAGTAAACGGCAGATGTTGTGAGATGGATGCAATAATGAGAATTGCTCGTGAATATAATCTAATTGTTTTAGAAGATGCAGCACAAGGGTTGGGTGCTAAATTTAAAGGGAATGGAGTAGGGACGTTTGATAAAGGAGGTACGATAAGTTTTTACCCTGCTAAGACTTTAGGTAGTTTTGGTGATGCTGGTGGCTTCGTGACAAATGATAAAGATATGTATGACAAAATGATGTTATATAGAGACCATGGAAGAAACGATGATGGTGAATTTGTAATGTGGGGATTTAATTCAAGACTTGATAATTTACAAGCGGCAATTCTTGATTTTAAATTGACATTTTACTCATCAGAAATCGATAGGCGAAGAGAGATTGCTCAAATGTATCAAGATAGGTTAGGTCATTTATCACAACTTTTTTTGCCACCTGCTCCAAATGCTAACCCAGATTATTTTGATGTATATCAAAACTATGAAATCGAGGCTGATAAAAGAGATGAACTCAAACAATATTTAAAAGATAATGATGTCGGTACTTTAATACAATGGAGTGGTCAACCAGTCCATTCAATCACATCACTAGGATTTACTGGCACAGGACTACCTTATACTGAAAAAATGTTCGAAAGATGTTTGATGATACCGATGAATACTTCTTTATCTAATGAAGACGTTGAATATGTCAGTGAACAAATAATTAAATTTTATAAGTAATGAATCAAGAAGTAAGTGAATTAATTGATCCTCTTAAATTTAGGGGTAAAATTGACATTAATGATATAGAAAAATCAATGTTAATTGATATGTTGCGTAAGATGATTCTCATTAGGAAGGCAGAAGAAAAACTTTCAGAGCATGTAGAATCCGGCAAAATAAAATGTCCTTGTCATTTAGGAATTGGTCAAGAAGCTATAGGTGTTGCTGTTGCTTTGATCATGAGAAAAACAGATAGGGCCTTTGGCGCACATCGCTCGCATGCCCATTTCTTAGCTTTAAATGAAAATACTTATTCGCTTTTTGCTGAAGTTTTAGGTAAATATGATGGTTGTTCCCATGGAATGGGTGGATCAATGCATATAGTAGATAATGAGAATGGGTTTAGAGGGTCCGTTCCGATTGTAGGTGCAACAATTCCTATTGCTACTGGAGCGGGGTTGGCTGCTAAAATGGACAAAACGGGTGATATTGCAATTAGCTATTTTGGTGATGGCTCATGTGAAGAAGGCGTATTACATGAGTCGCTTAACATGGCTTCAATAATGAATCTACCTGTATTATATGTTTGTGAAAATAATCTATTCGCAAGTCATTTGCATATCGATTTAAGACAGCCATCCAATTCGACATCACGTTTTGCAAAGGCAAATCAAATTAAAAGTTTAACTGTAGACGGAAATGATGTTGTAGGTATGTACAAATTACTCAAAAATGAAATATCAGAGATAAGAAATAATAAACCTTTTTATTTCGAAGCGTATACCTATAGATGGAAAGGTCACGTAGGCCACCGTGATGACATAGATGTTGGAGTAAAAAGAGGTGATCAGTTGAATGAATGGAAAGAAAGAGATCCAATTAAAAGATTATTTGTCGCGATGAAAGATCAAGGAATTTATAGTGATCAAGATTATGAATCGCTATTATCGGAAATTGATCAAAAAATAACTGCTGATTGGAATAAAGCAGAAATGGCCGAATTTCCTAATGAAGATTTTTTATTTAACCCCGTATATTCTAATTAAATATGAAAAAAACAACTACATATGCGGCAGGCATATTGGAAGCATATGAGTATTTACTTTCCAATCACAAAGAATTTTTTATAATTGGGCAAGGATTATGGAGTCCATGGTATGTTGGTGCAACAATGACTGATTTAGATAAAAAATTTGGAAAGGAGAGGGTTATTGATTGTCCTATTTCTGAATTAGCAACAACAGGAGCTACGGTTGGTGCTGCTATTTGTGGATATAAGCCAATGATTGTTCATCCACGGGTTGATTTTATGTTATTGGCAGTAGATCAGATAGTAACACAGGCTGCAAAATGGAGACATATGTTTGGAGGTAATTCTTCAGCGCCAGCTACATTTAGAGCGATAATAAACAGAGGCGGCGAACAAGGTGCGCAACATTCTCAGTCTTTACATAGTTGGTTCGCACATATTCCAGGTTTAAAAGTCGTAATGCCTTATACAGCAAAAGATGCACGAGATTTGATGATTTCTAGTGTATTATCTGAGGACCCTGTTATGTTTATTGATGATAGATGGCTATATGAAAAGGAGGAGGAATATACTGAAATTGAAATAATTGATTTGAACAATGTTAAACCACAAAAGCTTCGTAATGGAAATGATGTAACTATTGTGGGATTAAGTTATACATCATTTCTTTGTGAAAAAGCTTGTCAGTCCGTTGAAATTTCAAATAAAATCACCACAGATTTTTTTGATATAAGAGTATTGAATCCACTGAAAATAGATGATATATTAGAATCGGTTAAAAAAACTGGCAGACTTCTGGTTGTAGATGGAGATTGGGAGTCTTGTGGAATGGCTTCTGAAATAATCACAAGTGTCATAGAAAAGATTGATATATCATTATTGAAAAGTTCTCCTATAAGACTTACATTGCCAAATTCTCCTGCGCCTACTAGTAAAGTATTAGAACAGAAATACTATATTAAGGAATCTGATATTGTGGATGCATTAGTTCAAATTACAATTTAATTTGTGAAAAGATTATTTGATTTTATCTTAGCTTTTATTGGTCTGATTTTAAGTTCACCAATATTGGTGCCCATAATATTTTTAGTTTGGATTCAAGACTGGCATTCCCCATTTTATATAGCACCAAGAGTTGGGAAGGGTGAAAAACCCTTTAAAATGCTTAAATTAAGATCAATGATAGTGAATGCAGATAAGTCTGGGGTAGATTCAACTTCCTCAAATGATAAGCGTATTACATCGGTAGGTAAGTTTATCAGAAAATATAAATTAGACGAATTATCCCAGCTCTATAATGTATTAATTGGGGATATGAGTCTCGTTGGGCCTCGACCAAATGTTAAAAGAGAAACAGATTTATATACAGCTGAAGAAAAAAAATTACTAACCGTCAGACCTGGAGTTACAGACTTTTCTTCAATTATTTTTTCAGATGAAGGTGATATTTTAAAGGATCATATTGATTCAGATATTGCCTATAATCAGTTGATTCGTCCTGGCAAAAGTATGTTAGGTGTATTCTATATTGAAAATAGAACTTTTATAATTGACATTAAGTTGATATTTTTGACTGTAACAGCAATTATTTCGAAAGATATAGCTTTGAATTCATTGGGGCTTATTTTGAAAAAGTTAAATGCAACCGATTTAGTGATAAATATTGCATCAAGGAAGCAAAATCTTTATCCAATGCCGCCCCCTGGGGCTAAAAATATAGTAACTAATAGAGAAGGAAGAGTTGATTTGTAAATAAAATATATGGAAAAGCATAAAATAGAAAAAATCTTTGAATTGGTAAGGAATGTAATAATTTTATATTCAAATGAAGTTGACAAAGAAATTAAAGATGTAAACTACGAAACAAGATTAATTGGATCTTCTTCGCAATTAGACTCCACTGATTTAGTTCAGATAATTGTTGAGGTAGAAGATATAATTAATACTAAATATGGTTCGGAGCTAACTTTAACTGATGAGAAGGCAATGTCAAGAACGACTAGTCCGTTTATCAATGTTGAAACTTTTGTAAGGTTTATAACAGAAAAACTTAATGAAAAATAATACAATTTTAATTACCGGTACTAGTAAAGGTATTGGAAAGTATTTAGCTGACTATTTTCTTGAAAATTCATATAATGTTGTTGGATGCAGCAGAGGTGAATCAGTATTAAAGCATGATAGCTATCATCATGTATGTTGTGATATAACAATTGAGAAGAATGTTAAAATGGCTGTCGATTCCGCATTGAAAAGATTTGGGGCAATAGACCTACTTATTAATAATGCTGGAGTTGCATCCCTAAATCATTCAATTTTAACTCCTTCAACAACCGTAAAAAAAATATTTGAAACCAACTTTAATGGGACTTTTTATTTTTCAAGAGAGGTCAGTAAAGTTATGATGCGAAAACAAGGCGGTAAGATTGTGAATTTTACAACTGTAGCAGTCCCTTTGAATCTTGAAGGGGAAATGATATATGCTTCAAGTAAAGCGGCAGTAGAAAAAATGACAAAAATCATGTCAAAAGAATTAGCTAATAGTAATATTCAAATTAATGCTATTGGCCCAACACCAATTCAAACAGATTTAATAAAGGCAGTGCCGCATTTAAAGTTACAAGAGCTTATTGACAAGCAAAGCATAAAAAGATTAGGTACTTTTGAGGATGTGCTAAACGTGATTAAATTTTTTATTCACCCTGATAGTAATATGATAACAGGCCAAATTATCTATTTAGGTGGATTATAAATAGAATTTCATGTTCGAATTTTTAAAATCTTTTACAGGCACTGCATTAATTGATAATTATAAATCTTATTCTTATGAAGAATTATACAATCGGGTTATTCATTATGATAGATTTTTAGAAAATTATAAAAATGCTAATATTTCAGTAATT
>Ga0115570_10004280_pt1 | contig 10262 bp, 7 predicted proteins | sample COGITO_mtgs_1205_3_FD_87294 | JGI IMG/M metagenome (GOLD analysis project Ga0115570, IMG submission 87294) | Pelagic marine microbial communities from North Sea - COGITO_mtgs_120524 | ecosystem: Environmental > Aquatic > Marine > Epipelagic | place: Germany:Helgoland, sampling site Kabeltonne... | reverse complement strand
TTTTATATGACATTAGCCCCTTACTAGTTATATACTATGGCTATTGTCACAATTTTAAACTATTTAATTATATTATATTATGGCTAAAAAAGCTACAGCAGAAACAATTGAGGTTGCACCTCAAAAGGAAATTGTAACACAAGTTACTACTTCGGTAAAACCCACAAAACCAACGTGGGAAATTAAAGATAGAGTTTACTATTTGAATAAAAACAAAAAACCACTATCATATACAATACCAACCAGGCATTCTAGAAAAACACCGTTACTATACTTTGACAAAAAACAGGTGAACAAAAAGAAATTAGATATGCTACAAATCAAAACTCTGTATTTGTTGATGAACAAAAAGGTGAGGTTACAATGGGGCACATTGTCTTTAGAGACGGTGATTTAAGAGTTCCAAAAGAAAAGCAAAATCTTCAAAAATTATTATCTTTATACCACCCTTTAAAAGGCAAGGTATATGAAGAGTTTAGCGCTGTAGAAGTAGCTATTGAACAATTAGATGTTTTAGATTTACAACTTGACGCTATGAATCTAGCGAAACAAATTGACATTGATCAAGCTGAAGCTATTCTAAGAGTTGAGTTAGGATCTAAAGTTGATTTAATAAGTTCAAAAGAACTTAAAAGAGATACATTACTATTTGCTAGAAACAATCCAAAGTTGTTTATTCAATTGGTTCATGATGAAAATGTTCAACTAAGAAATGTTGCTATTAAAGCAGCTGAAAGTGGGATAATTAATTTATCTCAAGATCAAAGAACATTTACATGGGCATCAAACGGTAGAAAGTTAATGAACGTACCATTTGATGAAAACCCTTATTCTGCATTTGCGGCTTTCTTAAAAACAGACGAAGGTGTAGAAATCTATAAGTCTATAGATAAAAAACTATAAAAACAGGTAATACTAATATAGGGCTCGTTAACTCGGGCCTTTTATTATAACAAAACATAATATGGCAGTAAACGTAAATACGGTATATCAAACCGTTCTTTTAATTTTAAATAAAGAACAGAGAGGTTATATAACTCCTCAAGAGTTTAATAATATTGCTAATCAAGTACAGCTAGAGATATTTAACTCGTATTTTCCAGACGGAGACCAGGCCAATAGAAAAAACCAGAATAATACACAGAATGATACTGAGTTTTATAATTCTTTTAACACTCAAGACTCTAGGTTAGATCCATTTAAGCTTACTACATCAGAGTTTGTTTATGATGCTGGTAGAAATTCTTGGACATACCCATCAGATTCACTACCTATATCTAAATTAGGTTCAGTGTATTGTAATTACAATAACGCAAGCTACAAAGAAGCTGATAGACTTTCTCATAAACAATACAGATTAACCTCCGCGTCAAAATTAACAAGTCCCACTAAAAATCATCCAATATACAATGTTTCTTATACAGAAACTAATTTTGAGCAAACAATAAATCTTAGTAGTTATCCTGGAGGTAATTTATTGAATTTTCCAGCAAACTCAAATATATCAACAAATAGTGGCGTGTATAATAAAACGCAAGGTATAAGCTATGGAACAGTTAGCTCTATATTGTCTGTAACGCCGGTTACACAAGTTCAAGTAACAGAAAACTTAACTATACTACCAACTCCACCTGGTTTAGCGGATGAAATATTAATAACAAATCCTAATGACGTTAGCTTGTATCCTAGCTTATTTATAGATCCAAAACCAAATTCAATAGAAGTTTCTACGGTAAAATCACCTACAATGGTAACATGGAGCTATCAAGTTCAAAGCAATGGATCTTATTTGTACAACGCTAGTAACTCTGTAGATTTTCAACTTGTTCAAGATGAGAAATCAAGAGTTATATTGGAAATACTTAAATACTGTGGTGTATTAATTAGAGAACCTGAAATAGCGCAGCAAGCAGCCCAAGCTGAAGCAGCTATAGAAGTTAATGAAAAATCTTAATAAACTATGTCATTGATAACAGAAACTAACCAGCAATATTACCAAGGCGCTCAACCTTTTTTAACAACTACTACAGGAATTGGGCAGAGCTTTATAACTACATTTAATACAAATCTAGTTCTTGGCTCTTACGATCCAACAGACGTTGATTATGCTTTAAATAACTTTAAACTATATTTTAGCGCAACAGGTTTGCCAGGTGACTGGGTGGAATATACTTCAGCTTATACCGTAGCTAATAACACTATAACAGTAACTGGATCTTTAAATCAAAATGAGTATTTAGTTGTTCAGTTAAAAACATTAAGCGGTGGTAACTACGGAAGTCAAGATGCTTTTGGTGATACTGTAGAAGAAAACTACGGCGGCTATGAGTATATATCACTTAACGATGCTATAGACAATTTTATGATTGGTTACGTCGGTGATGGTAAAATAATACAAAAAGTTAAAAAATCTGATGTTTTGTTTTTTGCTAAAAGATCTTTACAAGAATTTAGCTATGATACTTTAAGAAGTGTGCATTCACAAGAGTTAACAGTTCCAGCGTCGCTTAGTGTTCCACTACCGCAAGATTATGTTAACCACGTTAAAATATCTAGGATAGATGAGTTAGGTGTAAAAAGACCTATATATCCTGTAAACAATTTAACAACAAATCCATACAGTCTTCCAGTTCAAGATGTTTCAGGAGTACCAGTTCAAGATAACTTTGGAGAAAATATACAAGGAACATCGATAACAGAGAGTAGATTTAATAACGCTAACCTAGGTTTATTAAATTTAAACTTTTTAAACAATTCAGATGATTTCGCTTATTGGTGGAATTTATATGGTTACGAAGGTTCTTATACCGGTGGTATTTATGGTTTAGATCCTCAATATGCAAATCCAAATGGGTGGTACAGCGTAAACAGAAGAGAAGGTAAAATGTCTTTTTCAAACCAACTAGTAAATAGTATAGTTGTGATAGAGTATATATCTGACGGTTTATCAACTGACTTGGACACTAAGGTTCCTAAGTTGGCAGAAGATGCTCTATATGCATCTATATTGTATAATATAGTATCTGTTAGATCAAATCAAAACCCAAATGATGTAATGAGGTTGAAGAGAGATAAAAGCGCTAAACTTAGAAATGCTAAGATTAGATTATCAAATATAAAACTAGATGAAATAACTCAAGTAATGAGAGGTAAGTCTAAGTGGATAAAACACTAAAATAAAATGCCAGAAATTAATAATAATTTTCTCAGATCTAAAATGAACAAAGATCTTGACGATAGACTAGTTCCTAATGGTGAATATAGAAATGCTTTAGGTGTAAGCATTAGTCAATCAGAAGGACCTAACGTAGGTGCTTTAGAAGTAGTCCTTGGCAACAAAGACGTTTTTAGCTTAGCTGATGACATGCGGTTTATAGGTAGATTTGACGATGAAATAAATAATACAATTTATTTTCTAGCCACTGATTATTCTGGTACCTCAGAAGCGCCTCCGTCTTCAACTCATCAAATCATAAAATGGGTTCAAGGCTCTCCAATTCCTGAAATTCTAGTAGATGGTTATTTTTTAAATCTTAGTCAAGAAAATATAATAACTGGCATAAGTTTACTAGAAACACAGTTGTTTTTTACAGACAATAGGAATCAACCTAGAGTTATAGACGTGACAAAGCCTCTTGGTTATTACACTAAAGAAGAGCATGTGTCTGTAGCTAAGTTTTCTCCATATGAATCTATAAGTGTTTTGCAATCAAGAACGGAAACCGTTGTTAGTTCCCCTGCTGTAAATTCTATTGAATTAAGCAGTGTTGGTGGTGCTTCAGATGATGATAGAGTAAAAGTAGGAGATATAATATATAATGTTACGCAAGGAGCAGAATACGGGCACATTCAAGATGTTGATTACGCGACTAACATAATAGAGAGTGACAAAGACTTGACTGACCCAGACGAACAAGCGCCTGGCTACACATTAGCTAAACCACCAGTTGCTTCAGACGTTATAAGAATATCTAGATCTACAATGTCTGACGAATCTGAAACTCCTAATTGGCCAGGTGATCCTGATTTTCTTGAAGATAAATTCGCTAGATTTAGTTATAGGTTTAAGTATGACAACAACGAATACTCCCTTGTAGCGCCTTGGACTCAACCTATATTTATACCAAAACAATTTGGGTTTTTTTATGAAAAAACAGACAACGAAGAAAATGCTTTTAGAAGCACAGTGTTAAACTGGTTTGACAATAGAGTTAATCAAGTTGGTTTATATATACCATTTCCTTCTAACGAACCTGTTATAGATTATAAAATAAAAGAAATAGAGGTTTTATACAAAAAGTCTGACTCTGTTCAACAGCAAGTGTTAGAAAAAGTACCTATTAGTAAAGTTGCTTTTGATGCGTATAAACCAGAAAAGAATTATTTCAAATACACATACCAGTCTAGAAAACCATATAGAACTTTACCGGAAAATGTTACTACTAGAGTTTCTGACAAAGTGCCAGTAAGAGCTTTATCTCAAGAAATAATAAGTAATAGAGTAGTTTATGGAAATTTTGATGACAGATGGGATCCACCTGCTATAGATTACACAACACAGTCTGGTCCTAGAAGCTCTGAGTTTAGTGATGACGTTGCAGAGTACCCTAACCACACGCTTAAGCAAAATAGAAATTACACTATTGGAGTCGTTCTTTATGATAAATACGGAAGAGCTTCAAGTGTTATAACATCAAACATACCTGATGTTCCTGGTGATAAAATATCTACACTCTACCACAAGTACAAAGAAGAAGGTGATGTTGGTTATGGTGGTTTTACTGGCGTTTACAAAGTTTATGACTGGCTAGGTGATTCGCTTAGAATTAACTTCCAAAACCCAATACCAGAGTTTCCTGTAAATAATTATCCAGGTGTTTACGCAGAAGGTACTATTTTCACATTAGACTCGCCTAATACAACTACAATAACTACAACTGCCCCGTTCACTTATACTATAGCTGGAGGTGATTTTACAACACAGATGCCAGTTAATAATTATTTAAGAGGCTACAATGTAGATTACACTAAAATTACAAGTTCCACATTCACTGGTGGTAACACTATTGTTGTAACGGAAAAACAAATAGCTAATATATATGGATATACAGGTGGTTATCCTGGCCTAGGAACAGAAGAACCTAAGAGAGCATTTAAAATAAACCCTAACGGCTGGTATAGCTTTAGAGTAGTGGTGCAGCAACAAGAACAAGATTATTATAATGTTTACTTACCTGGGCTTACAAATGGTTTTCCTTGGGACGGTGAAAAAATAGTTAATCCCTCTCTTGGCTCAAGCATTCCTTTAAATGAGCTTTTTCCACAAAATGTTAACAGAATATTAACAACTTCTTTAATATCTGATAACATAAATAAAATACCAAGAGATTTATCAGAGGTTGGGCCAGATCAAGAACAGTACAGATCCAGCAGTACAAAACTATTTTTAAGAGTTAAAAACACTGATAGATTATTTGATATCACAAGAACAGCTACTGGTACTGGTTATACAGATGCTATTGATTTACCTACTTTCACCCTCACTGGTGTTGGCGTTGGATTAAGAGTTAGTATAACGACGATTGCTGGTGCTGTTGACACTGTAGGAATATATGAAATTGGATACGGCTATAAAGATGGTGATGAAGTAGAAATAATTGGAACTGGAGCAGCTGCAGGGGCAAGGGCGGTGTTAACATCTGAAGATAAAAGAAATCAACTATATTTTCCAAATAGAACAGATCATTATGTAGCTCAAATAGGTAAACTACAAGAAATGCTAGACGCTAACGGCATTAATGATGTTACTAGTCTTCTTTATGATTACATTCCTTTTGATGGTTATTATTCTTCTGAAAGTAATCCATTTGTAGCTATAATAGAATTAAATAATACAGAGCCCGCTGGAGTAACTTGGCAACAGTGGTTTTCGAATAGACCTACACTACCTAGACTATCTATTTACGAAACAGAACCTTTTGAATCAGTTCTTGATATATACTGGGAAACTAGTACAAATGGTTTAATATCTGATCTTAATGATTTAATATTAACTACTTTTGACGGCGTTTTTGGTTTAACTGAATTTTCTACTAATTTTATAGAAAGCATAGACTACGCTAGTGCTCCACAAGCTGTAACAGATGTGTTTTATGCAATAGATTCAACTGGTGGTAATGCTTCAGGTTTTGTTATAGATATAATCGAAGTTACAGACGGCGATGGAACTATAATTCAGACGCAGTCAACACCAGCGGCTGATAAAACATTTACTATTCAACAAACTACTTTTCCAAGTGGAGATGAACTTGAAATATATTGTCAAAAGAATTTTACCTTTACGGACACGAGTCACGTTGTTGATCAATATACAGTAAAAATGCAGTTCACACTCGCTGGGGAAACAACTATTCAACAAAGAATCATACGGCTGCAAAATGATTTTCCATTTTTTCAATTAACAGGCACAACGATCGCCACAGATTTATACGAAGTATTAGACACTGATAAAGATGTATCGCCTGTTGTTGCTTTATATAACGGGTCAGAACCCGATTCAGATCCAATTGCTGAAAATAAAATAGTTCAGCTTAATTTTGAAATAGTAGATGAACGAAGAGTTTTCCCTGGACAGTCAATTGACACAAATATATTCACTGTAGATCCTATAACTTTTGATTCAGTAACTCAAAATGGTCAATCGTACTTAAGAGTTAACGAAACATTAACAACTCCAGGTGAGCAATACTCGATGACATTAAGAGCTACTGACGCATCACAAGGAGTTGGATTTTTGTTATACGAAAGAACAATACAAGTCAATATAGGAGATGGCCCCAAGTTTTTTGGTGGTCCTGGCGCAGTAATAAAATCTGCAGCAGAATCGGCTGGTAATTGGACTTGTGGAGGTTCGCAATCACCTGTTAGAAATTTTAATGTATTTGATGGATTTTTAAGAGATGGAAATCCTGGGTGTACAGTTGGTTGTTGGGATAACGCTAACAATCCAATACCTGGTTATTATAGTAACCCTTTCCCACCGCAGCAATACCAAATACCCGAAGCAGAGTCTAAAATATCTGGCCAATACCAAGTTCAAAACATAAATACACAACAAACGGATTTACAAGCAGAAGTAATATCTAGCATAGTAAATCCTGGAACTGGTTATGTAGAGGGAACACAACTTAATGTTAATGGTGGATCTGGTTTAAATATGACAGTAAATATAACATCGGTGGATGGTAGTGGCGGTATTACTGGTGTTGAAATAGCAAATTCTGGAACTTTAGCTCCACCATTTGGTACTGGACCAACCGGATATGTAAATGGTGATATAGTAACTGTTATTCAAGTTGGTTCTGGAAATAACGCAGAGTTAGAATTAGATGGAGGTATTACTTCTAATGCTTTTGTTGTGTCATATGAAGTTATTACTCCATTTGTACTTAATAATGGTAATGATTTTCAATTCAGCCCGGTCGGTACAGCTCTAAAAGAAGACTTTGAAATAATACACAAATATAGAGCAAATTCAAATTTATGTGATGGTAGTGATCCTCTAGTGAGCTTTAGCCCAGACTTCAATTGGGCAACTGCAACTGGTGGTGATAGAAAAAAGGGTTACCTTACATTCAGCTACACAAATACCGCAAATAACTCTGCATCAATAGAGCATGTTATAACAAATATATTTAAGGAATCTCAAAAAAACGCTTCAACTCTAGATAATATTGCAGGTGGACCTCAAGGGTTTTGTGGAACAGTAGATAAAGATCATCCAAGAATTCAAGGTACTATATATTTTAAAATAAAATTAAAAGCGTATGATCCAACAGGTAAAGTTTTTGGTTCTACAACAAACCCTGGTTCTTTAACGGGTTGGGATTACTATGACGATAACAAGGTATTAGCTGAAGACACTTTAGGTATGGTGTTTAGTGACATGCAAGATTCTTGGAATTTTAGCACCTACGGGTGCCAATTGGGTATTAACGATCCGAGGTTTTCAAAAATTGTGGATTGTGGTTCCCAAAATTTTTGTGTGTAATTTTAAGGTATAATAAGTAACTATAAAAAATATGGCAGCAAGTATAGAAATAACATATTACAACTCTTACTATGGTAAGAAGGTTATAAACGGAGCGCCTGATTATGCCGCGGTTATACCACCTTGGACCGGCCTAGTCCCCACTGGCCCTGGAGTTGGTCAATTCCCGGACCAAGCACTACACGATTCTCAATGGTATATAGAAGAAGCTAGAATAAAAGGTGGATTTAACAACACTATAACCGATCTAGGTGTTAATGCTCATGCTGTTGAAGAAGAACCAGATTTACAACGAAGAGGTAATGCTATGATATATTCTGGAATATATAATTCTAGAACAGGTATTAACCAATCAAACGTGTTTTCGGTAGCTGATAATATCACTAAAGCTGTAGACCCAGCTTATGGTAGTATACAAAAGCTTTACTCAGAAGACGCTAGACTACTTATATTTCAAGAAGAAAAGGTGAGTAGTGCGCTGATAGATAAAGACGCTATATATACAGCTGAAGGCGGTAGCTTGTCAACACTAGCAAACGTGGTAATTGGCGACATTATTCCATACGTTGGTGAATATGGTATTAGCACAAACCCTGAGAGTTTTGCTGTATACGGTTATAATAAATACTTTGCTGATAGAAATAAAAATGCAATACTAATGATATCAGGCAATAACATGGTAGAGATATCTAATCTAGGCATGAAAGGCTGGTTTAGAGATAACTTAGCTTATGTTGGTGTAACTGGTAAAATACAAGGTGGTTGGGATATACACAATAAACAATATGTTGTTAGTTTACAAAACAATACCTTAAACTACAACAAAACACTAACATATGATGATGCCGTGAAAGGTTGGACATCTTTCATGCCTTGGGAATTAAATGCAGCCGGTGTTGATAATGATTTTGTTTCTACAGCATCTAGCTTGAGAAATATGTTTTTTACCACAAGAAAAAATTCATTTTATAGACATTATTCTAGCTCTGTTCCTTATAATAATTTTTATGGCCAACAAGGAACCGCTAGCATAGACTTTGTGTTTAACGATAGCCCTTCTGTTGTTAAAAACTTTAGAACAGTTAATTACGAAGGTAGTGACAACTGGAGAATGGATTTCTTATCCACAGAGTACGAGTCAACTAATACAATAAGCAGTTATGTTAATGGCGCTTATTTCTTACCAAACGTACAAGAACCTCAATATTTAGGTTTTTGGCAAAAAGAAGGTAAATACTTTTCAAACGTTGTAGCCGACGGTGTAAATAGTTCTTCAGCAAACGCTTATAACGGAAGAGTTATTACAGATGACATTCAAGGACAGTCTGCTAAAAGCGGAGTTAAAGGAACTGTAGGTAACGTTAGGTTTGTAGCAGACAATACAAATGAAGCAGAGTTGTTTGCTGTATCAACAGTTTACAATTTTTCAAGTTATTAATAATAAAATTATAAAAATATGCCAGCAGGAGCAATATTAGGAGTAGGCGCAAATATAGTGAGTAGTATATTTGGAGCTAGCAGCGCAAGGGCAGCAGCAAGACAAGCTGCTCGCGAAAAAGCAAGACTGAAAAGAAACCTTAACAATCTTGAGCGTAGTAGACAAGAAATAGTAAATCCATACGGTGGTGTTAAAGACTTGTCTAGTCTAGCCAATGATTTATCTAGTCAAATATCAAATCCTTTTTCTAACTTAGGTGTTGCAACACAAGCGGCTGAAATGGAGATAGAGCAAGCTGATATATCGCTAGCAAACACTTTAGATACAATGATGGCAAGTGGAGCTGGAGCTGGAGGTGCAACCGCATTGGCTCAAGCAGCTTTAAAGTCTAAGCAAGGTGTTTCAGCTAGTATTGAAGCACAGGAAAAATCAAACGAAGATAAAAGAGCTCAAGGAGAACAAGCTATGCAGCAAGCCAAGTTACAAGAGCAAGTGAGAGTTCAAAGTATGCAAATAAGTGAAGGTGGTAGAGTGCAGGGTCTCACTGGTCAAGGCGAGTCTATTAGAATGCAAATGCAAGAGAATAGAGAGCAGGACAAGATTAATTACGTTAGAGGTCAATTAGCTGGCGCCGCGCAAGCACAAGCGCAGGCTAAAGCAGACGAAACAGCTGGTATAATGGGTGATATAGGTAGTCTTGGCGGTTTAGGCGCTGCATTTGGAAATTAAAAATAAAGAATGGAAAATAAAAACATAATAAACAACCTTACTATA
>Ga0115570_10004278_pt1 | contig 10263 bp, 8 predicted proteins | sample COGITO_mtgs_1205_3_FD_87294 | JGI IMG/M metagenome (GOLD analysis project Ga0115570, IMG submission 87294) | Pelagic marine microbial communities from North Sea - COGITO_mtgs_120524 | ecosystem: Environmental > Aquatic > Marine > Epipelagic | place: Germany:Helgoland, sampling site Kabeltonne... | reverse complement strand
TGGCAGGTCACTTAAAGGATGATGAGCATATTCATGTTATCGGAGGCATGAAAGAAGATATTACTTTTTGGACTAAAAAGTTTAATGAAAATAATGTTTCTGATAAAATCACATTCCATGGATATTATCAGCATACATATGTGCATTCTTTTTTAGAGCAAATGAATGTATTGTTATTGCCTATTCAAAGTCGTGTGACAGTATATGGAGGAGGAGGGAACATAGCGAGTTATACCTCACCATTGAAAATGTTTGAATATATGACCTCCGGCACGCCAATAGTAGCATCAAAACTTCCCGTACTCCAAGAAATCCTCACACACAATGTTAATTCAATTCTGGTGAAATATGATAACATCCAAGATTGGTATAAAGCAATAGAGAAACTTAGAGTTGATGTATCTCTGAGTGAGTTTATATCAAAGACAGCAAAAGAAGAAATGAATCAAAAATATACGTGGGAAATAAGGGTGAAAAATATATTAAGTGAACTCAATATATAGATTTGTATTAGTTTTTTTTGCCATATTTGGTTGGCGAATAATAGGCTTTATAGAGATACCTCATCTTATTTCATTAATATTATTGTTAGTTCACCAGAAAATATCAAAAGATGCATTAAGCTTGCTACTTTTGTTCGTCCCTGCATTCATTTATGTACAGGTTGCGGGTGTTTATGCCTTAATGAATTATGACGTCTATTCCACAGAAACTTTATTTCGGATAGTGAGAATAGCCTTGATGATAGTAGGTTTGGATATTCTTAGTACTTGCTATATCCATACTTCTAAGGAATTGTATAATTTTATTTTTTCCGCTTTAATTATACATGCATTGCTAATAATTGGGATGTTTTTAAATTCAAGTTTTCGGGAGATAATCTATACAACTACGGGCGCATATAGTATAGTGAATGATGTTTATCCATTCGTAGCTGGATTGAGAATTTCGGGATTAACTTATGGTTTAGCTATAACGGCAGTGTTGCAAAGTTATTTGATAGTTTTCGTGCTGTATAATTACCTTGAATTTAATATCGTAGTTAGATTTATAGTGTTTGTATTGAGTTTAGCTACCATTGCTCTTACTGGTAGATCAGGTTTTTTAGTTGTAGTCTTCTATGTATTATATTTCGCGCTTAGTAGAAAACTTGCTGCGAGACGTTACGTACTTTTTTTATTTGGTGCTGCAGTGGTATTCGTTGTTAGAAGTCTCAGCATAAGCTTTTCAATTGACGGTATCGAGTGGTTGATTTCCTCTAATTCTGAGGTTTTAGAACTTTTTGATAAAGGAAATAGTAGAACTTCTGAGTCATTACTAGATATGTATTTTCTCCCATCAGGATTGCATTTGTTATTTGGCTATGGTACTAGTAGCCGGTTTATTTTTAATGAATATCTAAATATTGATCCTGGTTTTGTAAGGTGGATTTGGAGTTATGGGATTTTTGGTTCGACGCTACTATACTTCCCTTTTATTAAGATTATTTATGATGTAATCAAGTTGAGAAATCCGCTAATTTTGATGATATTATCTAGTTTGTTTTTAATGCATTTTAAGGAGGATGTATTATACGTAAGAGTCAACTTTTACTTAATTTTGATAATGTACTTCGTGCAGCGAAAATTGAGTATGCAATCACCTAGGCAATATGAGAACAGCATTGTTGTTAAATAACTTCGGTTTGGGAGGAGCAGAAAGGGTTGCTTCACATATCATTAAACACTTTGATGAATGTCAGAATCCGATATTCTTAATACTTTTAGAAGATACAGTCAAATATGATATTCCTTCAAGTGTAAATGTGATTAGCCTAGGAAATAGAGGTGCTTTTAGTGGACTTACAAAGCTAGTATTCCTGCCAATACAGGCCTATCGTTTGGCTAAAATATTAAAAAGAGAAAATATAGAGTATATTTTATCAATGACGTCTAGGCCTAATTATGTAAACATATTAAGTAGACTGGTATATAGACAATGTAGTTATGTTATAAGTGAGCGAAGTATGCCCTCGCAGGAATATACTGGTTGGAATTTGAAATCACTTGTAAATAGATTTTTAATCAGAAATTTATACAATATTCCTAAAAAAATTATTTGTAATTCGGATGGAAATCGTGTGAATTTAATAGAGAATTTTAATATCAATCCAGATAAAATAAAGGTCATTTATAATCCGATTGATATTAGCGCTGTAATAGATGCGGAAATGGACGTTTTATTCGATAGTGACTATATAAATTTTGTTTCAATAGGCAGGCTAGATCGTAATAAAAATTTTAAAATGATGATTGAGGCTTTCGCAAGAATCTCAAGGAACGATATAAGATTATACGTTTTGGGTGCTGGCGTTGAATATGAAAACCTATTAGAACTTGTCCGAGCCATGAATCTGCAAGGTAAGGTGTTTTTTACCGGAGAGGTCAATAACCCTTTTTCTTATCTGAAAGCGGCAGATGCGTTTTTGTTTACTTCAAAGAGTGAAGGTTTTCCGAATGTGCTCCTCGAGGCACTGGTATCAGGTGTTTTTATAATTTCTCATAATTGTAAATCTGGTCCTGATGAAATTCTCTTCGATGCAATGGTTGAATGTGAAGAGATTCTAGAGAATGAATTTGGCATATTGTCTCCTTATGACAATATTGACAAATTTACTGAGGGTATAGAAAGGTATATTAATAGTAGAGAAGTATTGAAAGAACGCAGGATGAGTGATTTATATGAGAAAATTCAGAAATACGACAAATCATTGATTGTTAATGAATATATCAAATACTTAAAGGCTTAGTTATGTGCGGAATCAATGGTTACATTCAGACAGGTTCAAATAATACTTATGATCATTTGGAGACCATGAATAACGCTATCATTCACCGTGGTCCTGATGATGATGGGCAATACACATCGCAATTAGGATCTACGAATATTGGCTTAGGTATGCGTCGGCTATCTATAATTGACTTGAATAATGGTAGTCAACCAATTATTTCACAAAATGGGGATCTAGTGATTGTATTCAATGGTGAGATTTATAATTACGGATCTCTTAAAAGTGATCTAATCCTGAAGCATGGTGTTATTTTCAACACTAACTCTGATACCGAGGTAGTGCTTAAGTTGTATGAGATTTATAAGGAAGAAGCCTTTAACAGACTAGATGGAATGTTTGCTTTTTCAATTCTTGACAAATCTCGCGAAAAGGTATTTATTGCAAGGGATTATTTTGGAGAAAAGCCATTATATTATTCGGTAAGAAAGGATAAAGTTGTTTGGTCATCAGAATTAAAATCTATGTTAAGGGCTTTCGGTCACGCTGGGTCAATCGATAAGAGTGCGTTGTCTTTATTTTTTCAGTTGACGTATATACCAGCTCCGTATACGATTTATGAGAATATTAAAAAGTTAAGGCCTAATCACTACTTGGAGGTGAGCATCCATTCTCTAAATGTAACTGAGCATCCTATTTCAAAGCCAGAAACAAGTTTTTTATCGAGTATGCGTTTTTCAGAGGCGAAGAAAATTACGCGCGAATTGGTTTCAGAATCTGTCATTTCCCGATCAATTTCTGATGTACCTATTGGTGCTTTTTTGTCAGGTGGAGTGGATTCGTCAATAATTAGTTATTGTCTATCTCAATATAGTGACCAAAGAATAAGCACCTTTTCAATTGGATTTGATAAGAAAACTTTTGATGAAACGGATAAGTCAAAAACGGTAGCTAATTTAATTAATAGTAAGCATCACGAATTTATAGTAGAAGAAAGAAGTTTAAAAAATGATTTAAGTAAAATACTCTCTAATTTTGACGAGCCTTTTGGTGATTCTTCAGCATTACCAAGTTATATTTTATCGAAGATTACAAGCGGACACGTCAAAGTGGCGCTAACGGGTGATGGTGGCGATGAAGCGTTTGGTGGATATAATAAATATCACATGAATGCAATTAATGATGTTTATACAAAATTAGTTCCTAAGAGAATGCATAATGTCGTGAAAACAGGCGCTAAAGTCTTATTGAGATCTAATGAGGATAAAAGAGGTGCTAAGTGGAAGGTCCTTAAAACTGTAAATTCCATTGATTATTCAGGAGACTACTATTGGAATATATTATCATTAGGATTCAAGGGTAATGAAATAAATGATTTGATGCGAGTCGAAACCCATGGATTAATCGAAAAGTTTAAACAAGAAATTGGTTTGCATGAGGCATCCTCGCTTCATGACTTACGTAGGATTGATAGGCTTACTAGTTTGGAAGGAGATATGTTGGTAAAGGTCGATAGAACGAGCATGTTGTCCTCCCTTGAGTGCAGGTCACCATTTTTGAATAAAGGCTTATGGAATTTTGTAGATACCCTGCCAGAAAAATATTTGATAAATGGTGGATCTAAGAAGTTTCTGTTGAAGGAATCCTTTAAGAATGTATTTCCACACAGATTTTTGGATAAACCAAAAAAAGGATTTGGTGTTCCAGTTGGTGATTGGCTGAGGTCTTTTTTAAAGGAGGAACTAATTTCTTACATAGATAAAGTTTTTATTGAAGAGCAAAATTTGTTCGAGCATTCGGAAATTGAAAGTCTCGTAACACGCCACATTAATGGCTATGAAGATAACACCTTCAAAGTATGGACATATTTCTGCTTCCAAAAATGGTATAAAGAACAATCGTGGGTATAAAGATAGTAAGAGTTACAACAGTACCTATGTCATTAAAATTTTTGATAAAAGGTCAAGCTGCATTCATGCGAGACAATGGATATGAGGTTTTACTAGTTAGTTCGGAAGGACCTGAGATAAGTGATGTTGAAGCCTACGAAGGTTGTAAACATTATACTGTGCCATTAACGAGAAAGATTACTCCATTAACAGATTTGGCATGTGTGTTCCGATTGTTTTTTTTTCTGATTCGAGAAAAGCCGGATTTAGTTCACTCCCATACGCCAAAAGCGGGTGTTGTAAGTATGATAGCAGCGTATTTAGCTCGTATTCCGATTAGACTCCACACTGTTGCTGGACTCCCATTAACAGAGTCGGCTGGAATAAAGAGGGCGATTTTAATCCTTGCAGAAAAGATAACTTATAAGTTTGCTTCTAAAGTTTATCCGAATTCTTATGGGCTAAAGAATATTATAATGGATTTAGGTCTTGCGAGAGATGACAAACTCTGCATTATTGGAAACGGTAGTTCAAATGGAATTAATACATCTTATTTTGATCCACAATTGTATTCAAAGAATCAAAAAAATCAAATTCGGTCTGAATTTGGTATTCAAAGAGAAGAATTTGTTTTTATTTTTATAGGAAGACTAGTCGGAGATAAAGGAATAAATGAATTGGTCAGCGCTTTCAATGATTTGTGTTCTGAATTATCTGATATCAAGCTATTGCTCGTTGGCCCTTTTGAAGATGATCTGGATCCTTTGAATGAACTAACGAAATTTTTAATTGAGGATAATGAGAAAATCGTATCTGTCGGATATCAGGATGATGTAAGACCGTTTTTGTCTATTGCACATATTTTGGTTTTTCCTAGTTATCGAGAAGGTTTCCCAAATGTAGTCTTGCAGGCTGGGTCCATGGGTTTGCCTAGTATAGTAACAGATATTAATGGGTGTAACGAAATCATCAAAGAGGAGCACAATGGTATTATTATTCCAAGTAAAGATTCTAAATCTTTGAAATGGGCAATGTTGAAATTGATTAAAGACACGGATTTGTATATGACGTGTTCTGGGAATGCAAGAAAAACTATTGTGAATAATTACGAACAAGGTGTTTTTTGGAATGCCTTGCTTGAGGAGTATGAATATTTGGTACATACCTTGTGAATGAAACAATGAACATTATTGGTTATTCGGGGCATTCCTTTGTTTGTTTGGAAATTGCATTGCTTATGGACATACCAATTCGAGGTTACTGTGACTTAGTCGTGAAGGACAAAAATCCTTATGGACTTACGTATTTAGGTAAGGAACAAGAATTGAATCCAGGAGAAGCAGTTTTCATTTGTATAGCAGATAATCAAATTAGAAGAAATATTTATAGAAGTCTACCGTCCTTGAACTATAGCTTCAATTTAATTCATCCGTCTTCAACTTTATCGCAAACCGCCAAAATTGGTTTTCAGACGCTTGTATGTGCTGGAGCATTAATCAATGCCCAGGTAATTATTGGTAATGGATGCATTATCAACACAGGTTCGATAGTAGAACATGAATGTAAAATAAGTGATTTTGTACATGTAGGTCCAGGTGCCGTGCTATCTGGAAACGTTTGTATAGGCTCAGGAAGTTTTGTAGGAGCTAATGCTGTTATAAGACAAGGAATAAAAATCGGTAGGAACGTTGTAATCGGCGCTGGCTCCGTAGTAATTAGAAATATTCCAGATAACTCAATTGTAGTAGGAAATCCAACCAAAAAGATATGAAAAACAATAAAGAATCGGTTAACCCTATAAATGGTAAAGTTTACCTCGTTCCTGATATATTGGATGACACTTTCAATATTAATGAATTTATCACAAAGAATAATAAACCTGTCATTGTTGTACAAGGTCTTGGATTTGTAGGTGCTGTTATGTCGCTAGTTTGCGCGAATGCGCTTAATGGCGATTATAATGTGATCGGTGTTGATTTACCTGTAAAGGATACCTTTTGGAAAATAAAGTCAATTAATGAAGGTACTTTTCCCATTATTGCCTCAGATCCAAAAATAGACGAATACTATAGAATCTCAAGAAGAAGAGGTAATCTGTTAGCGACGTATGATGAGTATGCATATTCTAAGGCAGACGTGATAATTGTAGACATTAATTTGGATGTATCCAAAGAATCGGACTTCTATGGTGGACTTGGTAACTTCGAAGTTGATTTGACACCCTTTAAAAGGGCTATGAAAGCGATTGGTGAGAATTGTAAGGAGGATGTGTTAATTCTCATAGAGACCACTGTTCCTCCAGGCACATCAAAAAAAGTCGCATATCCTATAATTAGAGATTGTTTAATCGAAAGAGGCTTATCTATTGAAAAATTTAAATTAGGCCATTCCTATGAGAGGGTCATGCCGGGCCCAGACTACATAGATTCTATTCAGAATTTTTATCGAGTATATTCAGGGGTTAATGAAAGATCAGCTAACGCAGTGGAAGGGTTTTTAAAAACAATAATTTCTACTGAAGAATACCCATTGACTAGGCTTGGGAATACCAATGCGACTGAAATGGCAAAAGTTTTGGAAAACTCTTTTCGAGCTTTAAATATTGCTTTTGCAGTAGAATGGTCGCGTTTTGCAGAAGAGGCAGGTGTTAATTTATACGAAGTAGTAGACGCTATAAGAATGAGACCAACGCATAAAAATTTAATGTATCCAGGTATCGGAGTTGGAGGCTACTGTTTAACCAAAGACCCGTTGCTAGCGTCATGGTCAAAGCAAAACCTTTTTCAATCAGACGATGGTTTAGGAGAAAGTATCAGAGGAGTTCAAATAAATGATAAAATGCCATTTTATGCCTATCAATTTTTGAAACAGGAAGTTAATAATCTGAAAGGAAAGTCGCTATTACTATTGGGGGTCTCGTATCGGAGCGACGTCGGAGATACCAGATACACGCCGGTAGAACGATTTTACAATTATTTAATCAAAGATGGTGCAAACATCCAGTTGCACGATCCGTATGTTAAATTTTGGGAAGAACTTGAAGTTCAAGTTGATAGAAGTTTAGATAAGGTTTTTAACTCAAAACTAGATATAGTCGTGATTACTACGGCTCACAAAGAATATAAAGATTCCGAATATTTAATAGAATTGCTTTTGAAAAAAGAAAACCTATTCATTTTGGATACGGTAGGATTACTTACGAATCTCCAAATTTCTCAATTAGTTGAAAAACATAAGGTTCGCGTGGTTGGTAGAGGAGATATAAATTAAAATAAGAGCAAAAAATGAAGAAAGTATTATTATTAGGTGGAGCAGGATTTATTGGTTTTAGCATTGCCAAATATTTGGCAGAAAAGGGCGGTTACAACATTACAATTGCTGATAATTTTTTCAGAGCAGGCGGTAAAATTGATTTATCATTACAAAAACTTGTTGATGAACATGACATCAAAATAGTCTCAGGAGATTTTACGAAACCTTCCTGTTTTCTTGAGCTAGAAAAAGATTATGAACAAGTCTATATGTTAGCTTCAGTAGTAGGTGTAGACTATGTAAATGAAATGCCACATGAGATTATTAGAATTAATACAGCGTTAATTTATAACACTCTAGAGTGGCTTAGAAGTAGTAAATGTGGCAAGGTAGTATTCACATCTACTAGCGAATGTTATGCAGGAGCTGTGGAGGCTTTTGATTACAAAATACCAACAGCTGAAGACGTGCCGTTGACTATCCAAGATATAACCCACCCAAGGTTTACATATGCTGTTACGAAAATGTTAGGAGAATCGGGCTTCATACAATACGCAAATAAATTAGGTTTTGAATGTACAATAGTTAGGTATCATAACGTCTATGGTCAAAGAATGGGATTTAAACATGTTATCCCTCATTTAGCTCAACGTTTTTTAAATGGAGAGAATCCGTTTAAAATGTATGGGGCGGATCAGACCAGAGCGTTTAACCATATTGATGACGCTGTAAATGGAACAGTATTAGCTATGGAGAAAGGGGGAGATGGAGAGATATATCACATCGGTACACAAGAAGAAATTACGATTAGAGAGTTAATTCAGTATACAGGAGAATTAATTGGCTTTAAAGGTGAATATGCAGATGCTGCGACGTATCCAGGATCTGTCGCTAGGCGTTGCCCCGATATTAGTAAAGCCACAAAAGATCTTGGCTACACCCCTAAGGTTAGTTGGAAGGATGGGTTAAAAGATACCATAGATTGGTACGTTGATTATTTGGATAAAAATAAAGATCTACATGAGTCATTTTATGACAATAAAAAATCTAAATAATGAGTGAAAAAGGGGAAACTATATTGCTGAGTGTTCCGAATATTTCGGGTCATGAGTTAAAATATGTTAGAGAATGTCTAGAAACTGGTTGGATTTCATCAGCTGGGGGATTTGTAGATAAGTTTGAGCAGATGGTGGCAGATTATGCTGGTGCGAAATACGGTATTGCCACTATGAATGGCACTTCAGCGCTTCACATAGCTTTAATTTTAGCAGATGTCAAGCCAAATGATTATGTGATAGTTTCCAATTTGACTTTTGTTGCAAGCGCAAATTCCATAAAATATGCAGGCGCGGATCCAATACTAATCGATGCAGATCCAAAAACTTGGCAGATGGATTTGAATCTGTTAGATGAATTTTTATTTAATAAAACTTCATTAAATAAAAAAGGTGAACGTATTCTTACAGCAGATGGCAGATGTATTAGGACTATAATGCCTGTTCATATACAAGGAAATATTTTTAACCTAGATAAATTCAAGACCATTTGTAAAAAGTATAATATTTCTTTCGTAGAAGATGCGGCAGAAGCATTAGGATCTAAATTTAAAGGTCAATCGGCAGGAACATTTGGTAAGTTGGGCGTTTTTAGTTTCAATGGGAATAAAATCATCTCGACAGGCGGTGGTGGCGTCATTGTTACCAATGACCAGTATTTAGCACAGAAGGCCAAACATATTACCACTACGGCTAAGGTTAATCCCATGCTTTATTATCACGATGAAGTTGGTTATAATTACCGACTCGTGAATGTATTAGCAGCCATAGGGGTTGCTCAAATGGAACAGTTGCCTTCTTTCGTTAAGAAAAAACAATTCATAGGAAATTATTATAGAAAACATCTTCTTGGAGTTGGAGATATCGAGTTTCAGCACGTCTATGATGAGGTAGAACATAATGACTGGCTATTCACTATTAAAACGAAGTATCAGAAAGAATTATTGAATTATTTGAATACTAATAATGTAATGAGTAGGCCCTTTTGGATACCAATGAATCAGTTGCCTATGTATTCAAATTGTCATTATATAACTGAAAATGACAATTCTAGAATAATTCATGATAGTTGTTTGTCGATTCCGTGTTCAACAGGAATTACTGAACAGGATCTTAATAAAGTTGTACGAACCATTAAAAAATTCTTTCACTCATGTACATAATACTCAAGCGCTCACTTGATATTGTCTTATCAGGTATAACAATTCTATTCCTGATGCCAGTTCTGGTTTTAATCATACTAATACTCAAATTTACAGGTGAAGGAGAGATTTTCTATCTTCAAGAAAGAGTCGGTTAT
>Ga0115570_10004272_pt1 | contig 10270 bp, 8 predicted proteins | sample COGITO_mtgs_1205_3_FD_87294 | JGI IMG/M metagenome (GOLD analysis project Ga0115570, IMG submission 87294) | Pelagic marine microbial communities from North Sea - COGITO_mtgs_120524 | ecosystem: Environmental > Aquatic > Marine > Epipelagic | place: Germany:Helgoland, sampling site Kabeltonne... | reverse complement strand
CTATCGGTAAAAAAGGTGGTGATGTATTATCTAAACAATTCAATATTATCGATTCCAAAAATGATATTTACGATGATTTAACTTTTGATAACGTAGCTGTTATAGCAGAAAAGTTAATGAGTTTTTATACTGCAGGGACCTATGATAAAATTGAAATTATATACAATCAATTTAAAAACGCTGCTACACAAATTACTCAAGTAGAACAATTTTTACCTATCAAACCTATTGAAGGAGGTAATACTGAAGCAGTAAATTCTGATTATATTTTTGAACCTTCTAAAATTGAAATTATTGAGGCTTTAATACCTAAATCATTAAAAACTCAATTATATAAAGCAATAAGAGATAGTTTTGCTTCTGAACACGGTGCGCGTATGACTGCTATGCATAAAGCAACAGACAACGCAACAGAATTAAGAGACGAACTATTGTTAACCTATAACAAAGCACGACAAGCGGCAATTACCAATGAAATCTTAGAGATTGTTGGAGGAGCTGAAGCTTTGAATAATTAAGAAGAATTTTTATAGAAAAAAAGCGAACCAATTGGTTCGCTTTTTTTGTTTTATAAACTTAATTTCAAGAGAACAAACAAGTTTACACTTTTTGTATATATTGCCATAACATAAGAATATTATTCATTAAATATAAAAAGTTGAAGACAATGAAATTTTTATCAATAATTGCCATCTTAATTAGCTTTACACAATGTGGAAGTATAAAACTAGAAAATAACCCTCCTTTTACAATCGAAAAAGCATCACACCATCACTGGATTGGTGGACAACCAGGTATAAGTGGTTCGAACATTGAAATTGAATTGAAGGAAAATTCAAATATTGATTTTGATTCAATCTTTTTTCAAAATAATTCAACAAAACTAGAAATTAATACTGTAGATAACAAAACAATTTTAATCGGTAATTTTAATACATCTAAAAGATCAAAGAGAAACTTAATTTTAGATTCAAATGCTGTTAACGAGTTAAAAAACGAAATACCTAAATCACAAAATATTCCATTTAAATTACTTGAAAACGAAGCAATTATAACCTACAAAACAAAAAACAAACTTAAATATTTTAAAATTAAAAATATACAAAAAGCAAAACGAAAATTTTTTCCAAGAACAAATAAAGCATAGCAAAACAGTTGATTATCCAAGCAAAAATATTCATTCATTGAGTAGTTTTATTTTTTGGCACGCATTTTGAAAATACATAAGCATAACAGTCAAACGAAAGCTTATGAAATCTCTAAAATTATTTTTAATCATTATAATAACAGGAACATTGTTAACTTCTTGTTCCGTGTATTATGAAGATTCATTTGATCATAATCCAATCTCTTTAGAAGAAATAGTAACTGAATATGATTTATGGTACGTAGATTATCATAGAACTACCGGAACCGGCGATATACCATATGTATCTCGAGCTTTTACACTATCTTTTATTAACGGAGTATTGTATGCAAATAATAATATTGCAGATATTGGAAGAACTGGAAATGGCTTTGGAATTGATGTAGGAACATACAATACATACAATGGTTTTTTAGAAACAAATCACGATATAGATGGAGCAAATGATTTTGAAGTAACTGTTCTCTCTAATAATGAAATAAGGATATATAATTACAGACAGAACATTAGCTATTATTTAATTGGTTATCAAACAAACAATTTTGATTACGATAAATTGTTTTACGAAAACATCGAATACTTTTTACAAGAATATACAAATTGGGAAAAGGTAAGAACCATAGGTGGAGTTCAAAATGCTTTTGATAATGAAAATTATTTAGCTTTTACACCAGAAAATACTACGACATTTTATAGCTCGCAAGACAACCTTGGCAAACCAATTGAACATATTAATTGGACCTTCATTGGAGGATATGAAATATACGATGTAAACGGATATGAGGACCTAAAGATATTAACACTTAACTATGAAAACGGAGATATAGAAGAGTTTGAATTAAGCGTAATTAATGATCAGAGGATAGAACTCTATAATATAGTTTCAGAAACAACATATGAATTTTCAGGAAGAGGATTTGTACAATATTTGAAAGGAGGAAAATCTAAAAAAGAAGCGAAGGGTCTTAAAGGGAATACTGGCCGAAAAAGAACTAAAATCTCAAGAAACATAAAGAATAGAAGAAAATTAAAGTAACGTTTGGTTAGTTCATTTATGATTCACTTTTACATGATGACAGATTAATAATGAGGCCGCTCTTCTGAGAGCGGTTTTTTATTGTTCATAATTAATAAAAAAATTACATTTTAAAGAATGCTTAAAAAAGCTATTTTTATACTTTTAACACAAACTTGATAAAAAGTAAAGTTGAAGTTTTTTCCTTCACTGAAATAACAGAGGATAATTTATGAAACAAACAGCATTTATTACAGGAGCAACATCAGGAATTGGAAAAGCAACTGCTGAAATTTTTGCGAAAAATAATATTAAACTCATTCTTTGTGGAAGAAGAACTGAAAGACTAAAAGAGCTTCAGAACGAATTAAGTACTCTTACAGAAGTTACTACATTGCAGTTTGATGTTTCTAAGAGGACTGAAGTTGAAGCTGCCATCCGTTCGCTTCCAAAAAATTTTAAAAAAATTGACATTCTCATTAATAATGCTGGTAATGCTCATGGTTTATCAACCATACAAGATGGTGATGTTAATGATTGGGATGCTATGATAGATATTAATGTAAAAGGATTGCTCTATGTTTCTAAAGCAATCATTCCTAAAATGACAGAAAGAAATAAGGGTTTCATTGTAAATATTGGTTCTATAGCAGCAAAGGAAGTATATACTAACGGAAATGTATATTGCGCTTCTAAATACGCTGTAGATGCTCTAAATAAGGGGATGAGATTAGATTTAAACAAACACAACATTCGTGTTTCTGCCATTCATCCTGGAGCTGTAGAAACAGAGTTTTCCAATATTCGTTTTAAAGGAGATACTCAAAAAGCTAAAGCTGTTTATGCAGGTTATAAAGCTTTACAAGCTGAAGATATTGCTGATATTATTTACTTTGTAATTTCTAGACCTTACCACGTAAACATTGAAGATTTAGTGGTGTATCCGACTGCACAAGCAAGTGCAACAATTATGAATAAGCATTGAGATGATAAATAAACGCTTACTTATCAAAAATCTACTCTCGCACAATGATGAGAATAGTTTTTATGATAAAAAGCAAAAATTATCATTAAATACTAAAGATGGAAAAGCTAAGTTTTTAAAGCATATTTGTGCACTTTCAAACTCAAATCCAGAAAACAATTCTTACATCGTTGTAGGCATTAACGATGAGGAAAATAAAATTATTGGGGTAGATTTTTTTGATGATAGCAAGATTCAGAATTTAGTAAATGCATATTTAAAAAACCCACCAAAGATAGAGTATGAAAATGTTCCTTTTCCAACCTTACCGAGGTATAAAGTTGTTGGTTTGGTTACTATTTACCCAAATAATAAAGTTACTTCTCTTTTAAAAAATGCATGGAAATATAAAAAAGAAAGCATTTTTTATAGAAGAGGAAGTAATTCCATGCCAAGTTATGGTAATTTTGAACTAAGAAATACCAACAAAATAACCGTTGACGCCATTGAGAAAAATGCACGTAATAATATAGAATTAACTTTAGACGGTGTTTTCGATTTTATAAACAATCACAAACCAAAATACAACGCTCAATACAAGGTTTTTAATGAGCAATTTGTCCTCTGTTGGGCTGGAGAAAAAAAGATTATAAATAATGAAGAATTCTTCTCAAGAGTAGATATCGAATTGATAAATGAGCGGGTAAAACTCTTTTTTTCGTCTTTAGACGATGTGCAAATTAGTTATAATAACAAATCATTTATCATAACAGAATATATTTTATTAGGAATTGATAAAAATGAAACTCATTATCCTTTAGAAAAAACAATCATCAATTTTAAAACAAACGGAAGACATGATATTGTTAGGGAATTCTTATTTGTTCCACCAAAATTGAACATACATATTATGATCGGTATTTACAAAAATTGTGAATCTATTGTAAAAAAAATTGAAACTAATATTACACTTACTCCTTTAGAAGATAAAGCTATTTTACGCCTTCCCACAGATTGTCTTGTTTGTTTTCTACATGGTTTTTCTGATGCGAAAAAACAGCTGAAAAAAGTAAAAAATTATATAAAGAATTTAGAAAATAAAACGACTTATATAAAATATAAAGAAGCAATGCGAGTCATAAGAAAAATTGAGTACAGTTAAAATAACTGATACACATCATTTTTGACATTCAGTAATGATATCAGCAACTTTAATAGATTTAGGAATTATACAAAATCTAATTTAGAAAATGATTTGTTTAAAATAGCAACATCATCTACTTCTAACCATTTATCCAAAATGGTCGCGTAAATTTCTCTAAAATCTACTTCGTACTTTAAATTTCCATTTTTATCTAAGTTTGCCAAATTTGGTAATTTATTATACAACCCTTGTTTCTTTAAATTTTTTCCCATTATAAAAACATTGTTTGCTGTACCGTGATCTGTACCGTTAGAATCATTCTGTTTTACGCGCCTTCCGAATTCTGAAAATGTAAGAACTAAAACATCATCAAAAGCATTATTTTTTTGTAAATCATCTAAAAAAACCTCTAAACTTTCAGCATAAATTCTTAATAATCTTTCTTGAGTATTTGTTTGATTTGCATGTGTATCAAATCCGCTTAAACCTGCGTAATAAACTTGAGTTTCTAATCCTGAATTTATAAATTGAGCAATCGTTTTTAACTGTTTACCAAACAAGTTCTCAGGATACTCGTCAGATGTACTTTTTGTACTACTTTTTTCGAAAATATATTTTGCGGATGACTTTGCATCAATCATTGTATTGTACAAATAACCGAGATTGTGCTCACTTAAATGTGCATCCTTATAATTGCTAACAACATTATTAAAAAAAGGAGATCTCATAGAATTATAAAACAGTTTTGGGTTTGTAATTGCCAAGCCATTTTGAGTTTTTCCTTTCATCATTAAAGACAGGCACTCATCTACTTCAATAGCATTATAAGGGTTTCCTTTGGTGTAATCTAAATAACGACCCACCCAACCATTTTGTAAATACTCATTACTATCACTTGCTGTTTGCCAAATATCTGTAGACCTAAAGTGTGATAAATTAGGATTGGGATATCCAACATTATTTATAATACTTAAAAAGCCTTTATCATGGAATTTCTGCAAGGGTTGTAAGCTTTTATGAAGGCCAACTTCATCCGAAATCTTAAATAAATTATTTTGTTTTATAGCGATATTATTTCTCTGCTGATAATAAATATCGTTATTAAAAGGAACAACAGTATTCAACCCATCATTACCCCCTTTTAATTGAATAATAACTACTTTTTTATGACTAAAAGGTTTTATCATTGGATTGTTCTCAAATGCCTTTAAAAATTGAGGCACAAAAAACATTCCTGAAGCAAAAGTTGACTGTTTTAAAAAATCTCTACGTTTCATGTGTTTCAAAATTTAACAAAGTTGATATTCTGGCAGACTCATTAATTGTAAAACAAAATCTCTTTTAGACAATTGCTGATTTCTCTCTAATACTTCTAATGTTCCTTTATTTATTTTAGATGTAATTAAATAATTTATCAATTCTGCATTGGGTTCATTTTTATAATGCTTATCAAAAGAGCTCCAATCTGCAGACACTTTTATAAAAGTATTTCTTCTTAGTTTTCTTTTCTTAAGATTATTAATCATTGCTTCTTCATCACCTTTTTCGGAATACGCAATTTCTGCATTATTTAACAAAACTGAAGGCAAACGTAAACGAGTAACAATGGTATTACTGTCAATCCAATTTCGCCCAGTTTTCCAACCAGCAACATTTGGTGGACTCATTAAAATTTGACCTAACAACCTCTGAAGCAATATAATTTGCTTTGGCTTTTCAAATTTGTGAGGCACAACTATATTCATACCTACTAAAAATTCTATGGGCGATTTTATTTTAGTTCCTATATTTTTTTCGTCATAAAACCATTCAGAAAGCAATACAAAACGCATTAACTCCTCTATGTTATAATCTTTATAGAAAACGTTAACCATTTCATCAATATGTTTTTTATTGATGTTTTCGTTTACAAAATAGCGGTATATTTTTTCTGAAATAAAACGAGCACACTGTTTTTGTTGCAAAATAATATCTATAATATCATCGCCATTAAAATTACCGGTTTTACCGAAAAAGGTTTTTTCATTTTCATCATGATTTTTTTGTTTAAAGTTAAACTCTCCCCTAAACCTATGGCTATATCCTGTAAAAGCGCGCGCAGACTCTTTAATATCTTGCTCTGTATATTTATCTTGGCCCAAAGTAAATAGCTCCATTAATTCGCGAGCAAAATTCTCATTCGGACTTTTTTTATTATTCTGCTTATTATTTAAATACACAAGCATTGCAGCTTCTTTAGAAACTATTTTAGTAAAACTCCTAAAATTACCCAAAGCATTTTTGCGCAACATATTATTATAGCTTTCTGTAAATACTATATTTTTACTCTTACAAACAAAATGGTTTGTCCAGAATAAAGTCATTTTTTCTCGTAAAATTTCAGAGGGGTTATTTAGTCTTAAAAACCAGGCTATTGAAAATTCTGATACCTTTTTTTTACTTATTTTTTGAAGCTCTTTGCGCTGTTCTTTAGTTTTAAAATCTTTATAAGTCTTACCCTTTAAAAAAGAAGTATCTACCTTTAAAACACTTATTTTCTTGGAAGAATCGAATAACTCGTTCACTACATTTATTTTACTTTTTTTAGATAAACGAGCAAGGTTTTTCGGTGTAATACCAAATCCAACTCTGTTATATAAGTGCTGTACATGTGATAATTTCATATATTTTAGACTATAAAACTGAAAGATAGTTTAAATTACAGAAAATAAAAAACCCAAATCATTGTGATTTGGGTTTGCTTTTCATTTGTTATAAGGCTCTTAAAGATCGAATTTAATTCCTTGTGCCAGAGGCAATTCATCCGAATAATTAATGGTATTTGTTTGGCGTCTCATATAAACTTTCCAAGCGTCAGAGCCAGACTCTCTGCCCCCACCAGTTTCTTTTTCACCACCAAAAGCACCACCAATTTCAGCACCAGAAGTACCAATATTTACGTTTGCAATTCCGCAATCTGAACCTGCATAAGACAAGAACTTCTCAGCTTCTTTTATTTCATTAGTCATAATTGCAGAAGATAAACCTTGAGCAACACCATTTTGTTTTTCAATTGCATTTTCTACTTCTCCAGCATATTTCATTAAATATAAAATCGGAGCAAAAGTTTCGTGTTGTACAATTTCAAAATGATTTTCAGCTTCAATAATTGCTGGTTTTACGTAGCAACCAGATTCATACCCTTCTCCTTCTAAAACACCGCCATCTACTAATACGTTTCCTCCTTCAGCTTTTGCTTTTTCAATAGCAGCCAAATAGGTATTTACAGCATCGTGATCTATTAACGGACCAACATGTTTTGTTTCATCTAAAGGATTTCCAATTTTAATTTGATTGTAAGCACCAACAATTGCATCTCTTACTTTATCATAAACAGATTCATGTATAATTAGTCTTCTTGTTGATGTACAGCGCTGCCCACAAGTTCCAACAGCACCAAAAACTGCCCCAGGAACCACTACTTTTAAATCTGCAGTTGGTGTAATAATAATGGCATTATTCCCTCCTAACTCTAATAATGATTTTCCAAAACGTTGTGCAACTGTTGCACCAACAATTCTCCCCATTCTTGTAGATCCTGTAGCAGAAACTAAAGGAATCCTGTTATCTGTAGTCATCATTTCACCAACTTTGTAATCTCCGTTTATAATGCAAGAGATTCCTTCTGGTAAATTATTTTCTTTTAAAATTTCTGCAATAATATTTTGACAAGCAACCGCACATAAAGGTGCTTTTTCAGAACCTTTCCACACACAAACATCTCCACAAATCCACGCTAAAGCTGTGTTCCAAGCCCAAACTGCAACAGGAAAATTAAATGCAGAGATAATACCAACAACTCCTATTGGATGCCATTGTTCTCTCATAACGTGTCCTGGTCTTTCAGACGGAATTGTTTGTCCGTTTAATTGACGAGATAAACCTACAGCAAAATCACAGATATCTATCATTTCTTGCACCTCTCCTAGACCTTCTTGGTAACTTTTTCCCATTTCATAAGAAACTAATTTACCAAGCGAATCTTTCTTTTCTCTTAATTTATTACCAAATTGACGTACAATTTCTCCTCTTTGTGGAGCTGGCATATTTCTAAAAGATAAAAAAGCCTTTGTAGCCGACTCCATTACTTTTTCGTAGTCTTGTTTTGTAGTAGATTTTACTTTTCCAATCAATTTTCCATCAACAGGTGAATAACTTTCTATAATTTCTCCATTAGAAAAATTATGAGATCCTGTAGAAGTGCCTTCATTTATTTTTTTTAAACCTAATTCTAATAAAGCTTCCTTTATTCCAAAGTCTGTCATTTTACGATTCTGTTTTTATTGTTTACTTTCTAAAAACGAATTTACAACTAATTTTACATATTTATAAATTAAACATAAAAAGCTATTTTTGTTAAATATTAAACAATAGGTTGGAGAAATATGCACTCAGATAAGAGGCAAGTGATAAATTAAAATAAGTATTAAAAATTGTTTTTAACTTCATAAAAATGTTCTTTCATTACAATATGCAGAATTTCTAAAAAGATTGCGTTAATTAATTCTATTTTTGTAAAACTCTTTTTTTTAATTTCTTTTTTACTGATAAAAGTCAATCAGTATGACTGAAGAATGCAAATAAAAGTAAACCATAGCAGAACTATTTTGGAAATTTTTTCGAGTATATGCAAAACAATATTTTTAACATACAAACCCAAGAAGAATTTAAGCAAGTTGCTTTAAACGTTTTTAAACATCAATTTAAAAATAATAAAGTTTACCGTTCTTTTTGCGATTTATTATACATTCATCCCTCTAGTGTTACTAAAGTTGAAGAAATTCCGTTTTTACCCATTCAGTTTTTTAAGAGTAGAAAAATACTTTCCTCTTTAGAAGAAGTTCAAGAAACTTTTACGAGTTCTGGCACAACAGGCAGTATAACAAGTAAACATTTTGTAACAGATATTAATCTTTATAAAGAAAGTTATTTAAAGGGATTTTCACATTTTTATGGAAACATAGAAGACTATGTAGTTTTAGCATTATTACCCAATTATTTAGAAAGAGAAGGTTCTTCTTTGGTTTTTATGGTTGATGATTTAATTCAGAAATCTAAAAACTCAGAAAGTGGGTTTTACCTCAACAACATCGAAGTATTAGCTAAAAAGCTAACTGAATTAGACAAAAAGGGACAAAAAGTACTTTTAATTGGTGTTTCTTTTGCTTTGCTAGATTTGATTGAAACTGCGCAATTCAACCTAAAAAATAGCATTATTATGGAAACTGGCGGAATGAAAGGTAGAAGAAAAGAACTGGTTAGAGAAGAATTGCATCAGATTTTACAAAACGGATTTGGAGTTTCTGAGATTCACTCAGAATACGGAATGACAGAATTACTAAGTCAAGGATATTCTGATGGAAATGGTGTTTTTAAAACACCGCCTTGGATGAAAATTCTTACTAGAGATACAGAAGATGCATTAACTATTCAACAAATTGGCAAAACTGGTGGTATTAATGTTATTGATTTGGCAAATTATAACTCTTGTTCTTTTATTGCTACGCAAGATTTAGGTAAAGTTCACAAAAACGGAACTTTTGAAATTATTGGTCGTTTCGATAATTCTGATATTAGAGGTTGTAATTTGATGGTTTTGTAAACTTGAATTTCTTAAAAAACAACTAAATTCGTTTAACTTCTGATATAACAAATTAAAGCGTTCGATATCATTATAGTTGTAACAAATGTGAGAGCAATATTTCGGAAAAGAAGAAAAAATATGTATAAGAGACCAAAAATAAAATTGAAATTAAATAAAACCGATAAAATTCTTGAAATAATCGGTTGGGTTTTTCTTTTGGGAATATGGATTTTTACCATAGCAAACTACTCGGAATTACCTGAAAAAATTGCGACTCACTTCGATTTACTCGGAGAGGCAGATTCTTTTGGTAGAAAAGAAACAATATTTTTTCTTCCAATTATATCAACTTTGCTCTTTTTTGGTTTAACTATCTT
>Ga0115570_10004270_pt1 | contig 10270 bp, 7 predicted proteins | sample COGITO_mtgs_1205_3_FD_87294 | JGI IMG/M metagenome (GOLD analysis project Ga0115570, IMG submission 87294) | Pelagic marine microbial communities from North Sea - COGITO_mtgs_120524 | ecosystem: Environmental > Aquatic > Marine > Epipelagic | place: Germany:Helgoland, sampling site Kabeltonne... | reverse complement strand
TTCGTGGCCAAGATCGCGCCGGTCTTCATCACGCTATCAAGCTCTGTGAAAATCTGGCGCTTGAGGTCCATGTTCTCGAACACCGCTTCGATCACCAGATCGCAATCCGCCAGATCAGCGAGCGACAGTCGTCCGTCAAAGCGATCCATGCGCGCTTCGACCTCGTCTTGTGGGAAACGGCCCTTGTCGGACGAGCGCTGATAATTTCCTCGCACAACCTTGAGACCGCGATCCAGTGCGTCTTGCGTGGTTTCAACGATGGTGACAGGAATACCAGCGGTCGCGAAGTTCATCGCGATGCCACCACCCATCGTGCCAGCACCGATGATACCGACGCTTTTAATTTCGCGCTTGGGCGTGCCAGCAGGGAGACCTGGCACCTCCCAAGCGGCCGCGCCGGAACTGGCGAGGTATTCGCTGATTTCTACGTCTGTAGGCGTATTCATACTTTGGCCTCTTCATTCTCAAGACAGCTTGCGCAAATCGCGCGTCGGTCAATTTTGTCAGTCGCACCACGGATCAGCGCACCATGCTGGATCCACAAATGCGCGGGAATTTTGAACTTGGCGATATGCGCTTCCAAAAAACGCGCCATCTCATCACGCGAAATCAAAGCACCATCTTTCAATTGCACAGCCGCGCCAACCGCTTCGCCAAGACGCGCATCCGGCACGGAAAACGCTGCTGCCTCAAGCACGTCAGGATGACGATGCAGCGCCCCTTCCACATCAAGGCAGGCGATGTTTTCGCCGCCGCGAATGATGATATTTTTCTTGCGATCCAAAATAGTGACATAGCCATCTGCATCGAGCACACCCAAGTCACCCGTGCGCAGCCAACCGTCCTGCAATGTCTCTGCTGTCGCGTCCGGCTTGTTGAGATAACAGCGCATGTTGGCAGGGCTTTTGACGGTGATCTCACCCAACTCGCCGAGCGCAACATCGTTCCCGTTGTCATCGAGCATGCGCAATTCCTGCACAGGCGGATGCAGCTTGCCCGCACTTTCTGGGCGCGCAACGTAGTCGTCACCAATCATGCCAATTCCCAGCGCGTTGGTCTCCGTCATGCCCCAACCCGTTGCGACACCTGCGTTCGGGAAAGTCTCGGCCAATTGCGCCACCTGCGCGCCCGGCCGTTTGGCACCGCCTGCGCCCAGATAATCCATCGCGGGCAAAGTCTCGCCCATCGCGCGCGCGGCTTGCATCAGTTCTGCTGATTGCGTCGGCACACCTAGGAAACGCGTGATCGTGTTGTCGCGCATCAGCCGCACCGCTTCGGCCGCATCCCATTTACGCATCAGGGTGATCTTGGCCCCCGCAGGCAGGCTAAGCAAGAACAATGGATGCGTTGCCGTAACATGAAACAGCGGTGTGACCACCAGCGCAGAGGGGCGCAAAGCCGCAGGTGCATCAGGCTCAGGCGGATCAATCAACGGCGCAATCACCGACTGCATCAACCAACTAAACACTGCGTTCACGGCGCCGCGATGGGTCTGCACCACGCCCTTGGGACTGCCGGTCGTGCCAGAGGAATACATGATCGCGAAATCATCATCCGTGTCGATCGTGACCTCAGGTGCCGTTCCTGCCTTAGCACCCTCAATCAGCGCATCGATATCAAATGCGCCGTGCCCCTTGGCATCGCGCACAGAGACCAGCGTCAGCCCAAGCGCTTCTTTCAATGGCTGCAAGCGCTCCATCCGAGGACCATCTGCAAAGACCACCTTCGCTTCGCTATCGCGCAGGGCGTAGTCCAACTCTTCAGACGTCCACCACGCATTCAGGAAAACGACGATGCCGCCGATGGATGAAATCGCCAGCACAGACATCAACAAGTCAGGGTAGTTGCGCATCGCAACCGCGACGCGGTCGCCTTGCCCCAAACCCAGTTCATCGCGCATCGCATGGGCCAGTTTGTTCACACCGCTCGTGAATTCCGCGTAGGTCTGGCTCTCGTCTTCATAGGCCAGATATTCCAGCTGACCATCACCATGCTGCGCCCAACCTGCGGCCAGCAATCCGGGCACATTGGGTGGAATATTCTTGAACGCCTTAAACGTCACACCGCGCACATCGACCTCGTGCAACGCGAACGTCGGGTTCGTGGTTACGACATGGCGCACCGCCTCTTCAGGGGTCATCGCCGTCATTGTAGCATCTGGAATATGGACATTTTCCCCTCCCAAAGAAAACGAGCAACTTAAACCAGACTAGGCAGTAAATTTGCCCCTGCCAATCCCGCAGAACGGAACGTCATTCCGCTAATTTGTGCTTGGAACGGGTTCTTGAAGAAAGACAAGTTGCAATATGCGCGCTCTATTGCGCGGCAGCACATGGATGGCAGCGCAGCCAATCCAAGCAGCTTAGAAAGCAATTATTGCCTGTGCCTGATCAAACCCATAAGGGCATACTTGTAATTTTTTTACTGGGGTAAATGTTTTAACGTTTATATCTATCGCTTTGAGCGTCGCTGCCGCGTTGCCATTCTCACTTTCAGCTCAAAGTTCAGAGATTGAATGCGGCACATCTTACACCGTTTCGCCCGGTGACACACTTAGCAAAATCAGTATCAAAGCGTACGGCGTCAGCGCGTTTCAGGTTCTGTAAGAAGCGAACATGGAATCGCTTGGGAAAAACCCCAACTTACTTTTCGTTGGACAGAAAATTCTCGTGCCGTGCCGAAATGCGACGCCAGTCGTCGAAGTCGCAGAACCTGCGAACGAACCCGTTGCCAGCCAGCCCTACACCGATCAAAGCGCGCAGTTTGATCTGGTCACTTCTGGTCAGGTCGATGCGACCTATGTCTACAACGGCTATCTCGCTGACTCACATCCGTTGCTGCAATTGCCAATGATCCCGCTCATGGGTGGTTCTGCTGAACAAACGGCTGTGTCCTTGTGGAACTTGCACGAAAAGTATCTCTCCACGTCCAATTATTTTAACGAGGCGCAGCTCTTGGGCTTCATATCCGCCCCTGACGCACACATCTGGCGCGATCTCGATACGCCTGTAATGGCCGGCGAGGATATTCTACAAAAGAACGCCTACCCTGTCCCATACTTCGATGGTCTGGACACCATTGGACCCAGGCAGGTTCAAGCCCAGAACAAAGAAAAATACGCAAGCGGCTTTGACGCGGATGGTAATGCGCTGGCCTTTTTGATGGCGCATGGCGCTGCGCGCGGTGGCGCGCGCCCTAAAAAGGGTGCGCCGGTTCCCAATCGATTGCAGCACGGAAACGCTTCATTTGGCATCGTAACTATAGACGGGCTGCCAACTGTCGCCCCACGCTTTGCGCCACAGCTTTTTGCGTTCACTGTGCTGGATCGGCACGCCACCTTTCCACAGATCAGCATGGTCTTGCCCGTACTCTTCAAAGTACGCGGTAAGTTGCCCGTCAAGCGCTGCTTTGATGTCAGCAAACGCAGGATCACCCGCTAGGTTCAGCGTCTCGCTCACGTCATTCCCTACATCAAACAACTCGTCTTGAAAACCAGTGGTGCCAGTGTCGAACCGCTTGAAATACGCCCACTTCGGTGTGCGGATGACACGGGTTTCCTCTTGCTCCGAAAAGACCGCATCAGCCCCCCAATCGCTCAGATCACCGCCCGTCAAAATCGGCAGCAAAGACCGGCTCGGCACGCCTGCCTCCTGTTGCGCCACGCCCGTATGATCGAGGATCGTGGCAAAAACATCCATGCCCGACACCATCAGTTTTGAGCGCAGCCCCTGAAACGTCACCCCGTTTTGATGCATGATCATCGGAATGTTATGCGCCGCGCGGTGTAAGTTCGACGGCAACGTGGCGGCGCCATGCCCCCAGAACCCATGCTCACCCGTGGACAGACCATGATCAGTCGTAAAGATCAGCAATGTGTCGTCGGCAATGCCAAGACGATCCAGCGTGGCGATGATCTTGCCGACGCCATCATCGACCATGGAAATCTGACTATAAAAGTTGCGCAACGTCCCCAAATCATTGGGCGCACGCATAAGCATCGAGAAATCCAGATGTGCAGAGCTTTCACTGCTGCGCAGCATAAACCCATCGACTGCGGCTTTGCTCAATCCCCTGCGCGGGATCGAATGCATCGGGCAATCAGCGTAGCGCGCTGTATGGCGGTTCTCGTCCGTCTCTTTCGTGGCAGGCCAGTGACCATAGGGCGCGGGGTAGGGAAGGTAGAGGAAAAAGGGCGTGTCGGCAGCAGTCTGCTCTTCGATAAACGCGACGCCTTTGTCGGTGAAGAAATCCACCGAATGGCCCGGTTGGTCGTAAACTTCACCATTGTCGAAAATCTTGTTGCGATAAAAACTGCGCACATGGCCGTCTTCAAGCGTGACCCAATTGTCAAACCCCTCAGCAGGCGACGTGGGCTGGCCCAGATGATACTTGCCAACCAGCGCTGTCGCGTACCCCTTTGACTTGAGCGCCTTTGGCAGCGTGTTGAGCCCGTCCAGCGCATGCCAATCATCAGGCCACTCGTTGCTTTTGCGGTCATCAATCCACGAATGCACACCGTGCTGTGAGGGCAGTTTGCCCGTCAGCACAGAGGCGCGACAGGGCGAACAAAACCCGTTCGGGCAAAACGCATTATCAAAGGTCACACCCTTGCGCGACAAGGCGTCCAAATGCGGCGTGTGGATTTCGCTGTTGCCATAACACCCCAACGTCGCGGCCTGTTGGTTGTCCGTAAAGATCAAAATGATGTTGGGTTGCTTTGGCATCAGCTCTTCCTTTTAGGCACTCAGTTTGATCACCCGTTTGCCAAATCCGTCACCGCGCAAAAGACCGATAAACGCGGCTGGCGCCTTTTCCATCCCCTCGATCATCTCTTCGCGATACTTGATCTGGCCCGACGCCACCCAAGCACCCATTTGCTTGGCAAACTCAGGGTAGAGATGACCAAAATCATCAAACACAATAAAGCCGCGCATGGTCATTCGCTTGCGCAACATCATGCCCATCAGCAGGCTCATACGATCCGGCCCATCCGGCAGAGAGGTGGCGTTGTATTGCGAAATCAACCCACACACTGGGATACGCGCGGAGGGGTTCAAAAGCGGCATCACCGCATCAAACACAGCGCCACCGACGTTCTCGAAATAGATGTCGATGCCATTGGGGACCGCCGTTTTCAACGCCTGACGAAACCCGTCCGCCTTATAATCAATGCACTCATCAAACCCGAGCACATCTACCACATGCGCACATTTCTCAGCGCCACCCGCGACGCCCACAACCCGCAAACCCAGGATCTTGGCGATCTGTCCAACAGTTGCGCCAACAGGCCCGCTTGCACCAGCGACAACCAGCGTTTCACCCTCTTTGGGTTGACCAATCTGTGTCAAACCCGCCCAAGCCGTCAGACCCGGCATCCCGAGAACACCCAGCGCCCAAGACGGGTTCTTTGGGTCTTTGCCCATGTTGATCACCATTGTGCCATCAGACACGCTGTAATCCTGCCACCCGCCGAACGCGACGACCCAATCGCCCGCCTCAAAACCCTTCACATCGGATGTCATGACTTCAGCGACAGTGCCGCCGACCATCGTGCCACCAATCTCAACAGGCGCCGCGTAGGAGGGCGCATCACTCATGCGGCCGCGCATATACGGGTCCAGCGACAGATACTCGTTGCGCAACAACATTTGCCCCGCACCAGCCACCGGCACATCGCCGCTCTCAAGACGCAAGGTCTGCTCCGTAGGTTCACCCACAGGGCGCTCGGCAAGAACAAATTTACGATTGGCGCTATTGGTTTGTGTCATGTCTTAAATCCCCTTGGGTTTCATGTTGCCCCAAGGGTTAGCCATTTCAGACCATGCAACAAGCCGGATTGCCCCTTCCGCTACGTCCTAGCCAATCGCTTCTCTACGCCCAGCGGCACGCCCCGAGAAGATGCATCCGCCAAGGAACGTCCCCTCCAGCGCGTTGTAGCCGTGATAGCCACCACCGCCAAAACCCGCCACTTCTCCTGCGGCAAACAAGCCCTCGATTGCAGTGCCATCCGCACCCACCATCTGACTGTCGAGATTGGTCTGCAAACCACCCAACGTCTTTCGGGTGATCAGGTTCAGTCGCACCGCGATCAACGGGCCATTGTCCGGATCAAGAAACTTATGTGGTGCGGCGGTGCGCACTAATTTGTCGCCACGATATTGCCGCGCAGAACGGATCGCGTTCACCTGTAGATCCTTGCTAAATTCATTGTCGATCTGCGCATCTCTCGCCGCGATTTGCGCGCGCAAGTGCGGCGCGTCAATCAGGTATTCACCCGTCGCCTTGTTCATTCCGGCAACCAACTCTTCGAGCGTATCCGCGACGACAAAATCCTCGCCATGCTCTTTGAACGCTTCCACCGGACCCGTTGCTTTGCTCCCCGAGAAAACCCGCTGCTTTAGGACTTCGATCCACTTGCCCGAGGTGAAATCAGGGTTCTGCTCAGAGCCTGAAAGCGCGAATTCCTTCTTAATCACCTTTTGCGTCAGCACGAACCAACTGTAATCATACCCCGTATCGAGGATCGCCTTGAACGTGCCAGTCGTGTCAAAACCGGGCAGGGCAGGTGCCCGAAAGCGTTGGCCCTTTGCATCAAACCACATTGACGATGGACCGGGTAAAACGCGGATGCCGTGACGTGGCCAAATCGGATCCCAATTCTTGATCCCTTCGGTGTAAAACCACAGCCGATCACGGTTAATCACATGCCCGCCCGCGGCCTCTGAAATATCCAACATGCGCCCGTCCACATGCTTTGGCACACCCGATAGCATGTTCTGCGGCATCGCTCCGAGACGCTCAGTCGGCCAGACCTTTTCGATCATCTCAAAGTTCCCGCCAATCCCGCCAGAGGCCACAACAACCGACGACGCCTCATAGGCAAAATCACCGATAACGTCGCGCGTGGTTTCGGCACCCTGCATCGCACTATCCGCCGCCAAGATACGCCCCGCGACACCCTTAGCCGCGCCATTCTGCATCTCGATATGATCAACTTGATGGCGGTACATGAACGTGATGCGCCCAGCTTCTTCATGCGCTTTGCAACGACGGATAAAATGCTCCAAAACGCCAGGCCCGGTGCCCCAAGTGATATGGAAACGCGGCACAGAATTGCCATGCCCGTCGGCGTATCCATCGCCGCGCTCGGCCCAGCCGACAACAGGGAACCAACGCAAACCCATTTCGTGTAACCAAGGCCGCATCTCACCCGCTGCAAAGTCGAGATATTTCTCAGCCCATTGCCGTGGATACGCGTCCTCAGCACGATCAAATTGCGCCGATCCCATCCAGTCATTCAACGCCAGCGCATGACTATCCTTGATCCCCATGCGCCGTTGTTCGGGCGTATCAACCATAAACAAACCACCGAGCGACCAAAACGCTTGCCCGCCAAGGTTTTGCGGTCCTTCTTGATCAACAATCAAAACAGATTTCCCACGATCGCCAAGCTCGGCCGCTGCGGCAAGCCCCGCCAAACCTGCACCTACAACGATAACATCTGCCTTCATGAGTTCATTCCTTTAAACAACATAATTCCTATTATGTGTTGTTCATTTATCCAACAGATGCGCAGCTGACTGATTGTAGAGCACTTTGTTGTTCTGCGCATTCTGCTCCCCCCGGTTTTGTTTCGCTTTGTGCAAATTGATCGCGCGCATCACTGCTGGCCGCTCTTTGATCCGCTGGCGCCATGCTTTCGCATTCGGGAAATCCTCCAGCGAAGAGGTCAGCGGCTTGGCAATAAACACCCAAGGGAACGCCAACATATCCGCAATCGAATATTCCCCGACAATCCAATCCTGCCCGTCCAAGCGCCGCTCCAACACCGCGAGGTTACGCTCGTATTCACCGCGATACCGCTTGGCACTGTAGTCTTGCCCCTCAGGCGCGTAATTCACGAAATGGCTGAGCTGACCGCCCATTGGCCCTTGGTTGCCAACCTGCCAAAACAGCCATTGCATCACCTCTAACTTCAACGCCGGATCGTCCGGCAAAAAGCGACCAGCCTTCTCGGCCAAATACCAAAGGATCGCACCCGATTCAAAAACCGACGTCCCCGTCTCTTGATCCACAATCACTGGCATCTTTGCATTCGGGCTAATCGCCAAAAACGCGGGCTTGAACTGATCCCCTTCCCCGAGCTTCATCAAATGCGTCGTGTACTCGACCCCCAACTCTTCGAGCAGGATCGCGACCTTCCAGCCGTTCGGCGTTGGCGCATAATAAAAATCAATCATTCTTTCGGCTCCTGAACATCCCTAGCGGCCCCACTTGCAATCAACTCTGCAATCTCATCCGCACTATAGCCAGCCTCTGCCAAAACTGCGCGTGTCTCTTGACCCAACTTCTGGGCAGGGCTTGGATCGAAATCACTATACCCGACAAACCGCGCAGGCGGGCGGGCTTGGCGCAAACGGCCTGACTGCGGATGATCCGTTTCAATCACGATTCCATTCGCTTCAACTTGCGGATGGCTGATCATTTCAGTCCGCGTTAAAATCCGCGCGCACGGCACATCGAATTCCGTCAAACGCTCCATCCAGAAGTCTGTGGTCTGGTCTTTCAACGCCTCTTGCGTCAGCTCTAGCCGCGTATTCTTGTTAATGTCCCTTAGCGTCGCCGTTGCAAACCTTGGGTCGTCCAGCCACTGCTCACGATCCAGCGCACGCGCAAGGTTTTCCCAACTCTTATTCGTCATCGCAGCCACCGAAATATGCCCGTCCGATGTTGTGTAAATCAGATCAATCCAGCTTTGCGGTGCGTCCTGTTCTGGCTCATCACCAACAAACGTATGCGCCGACATATCAGACCCCCACAGGAAGCTGATGATCGTGTCCAGCATCGACAAGCTCACCGTCTGCCCCTGCCCCGTTCTCGCACGCGCAAGCAGCGCCGCTGTCACCGCTTGGCTTGCCTGCACTGCCGTCAGTTTGTCCGGTAGGATCGTGCGCACCAACTTGGGTTGACGATCATCCGCCCCACCCTGCACCGTCGTTAGCCCCGACAAAGCTTGGATCAGTGGATCAAACACAGGTTTGTTGGCCCAAGGTCCCTCAAACCCGAATCCCGCGATTGAGACGTAAATGATATCAGGACAGACCGCGCGCACAGCCGCTTCGCCCAACCCTATCCGCTCCGCAACACCAGGGCGAAAGTTCTGGATAAACACATCTGAACGCGCTGCGAGTTTCAGGCAGGCTTCTACGCCCGCCTTCTCTTTCAGGTTCAAAGCAACAGAGCGCTTGTTGCGGTTGTTGTTCAGGAACGACGAGGAAAACCCACCCTTGCGAACAGAAACCAAACGCGTGTGATCGCCCCCTTCTGGGTGCTCAACCTTTATCACCTCAGCCCCCTGATCGGCCAAGATCATCGTGCTCATCGGTCCAGAAATCATCGAGGTCAGATCAACAATCCTAAATCCGCTCAGTGGTCCGTCCATCGCATTCGTCTCCAGAAACTATCGCCTTTAGCCAAGCATGAGCCGTAACGAATGGCAACGACGACTGACTTAGCCGCAACGTCACAAAGATTAGCATTCGCTTTCCTGTACGCACTTGCGCTTAATCTTATCCAAATCATCTCGAAGAGGCCCACATGAACTTAGAACACGCCATCAACGACCGCCGCTCCATCCGTGGGTTTACCGATCAACCTGTCTCAAAAGAATTGCTCGAAGAGGTGATCGCCCTCGCCAATCGCGCGCCCTCTTCGATGAACACACAGCCTTGGCATTTACATGTGCTAACGGGTGAACCCCTCGAACGTGTCCGCAAAGGCAATACCGAGAACATGCTCGCTGGCGTGAAACCCACACGCGATATCGAGGATTATTCCGAGTACCAAGGCGAGCATCGCAAACGTCAAATCGAAATCGCGGTCCAGCTTTTCGAAGCCATGGGAATTGAACGTCACGATGCCGAGCGCCGCCAAGATTGGGTGATGCGCGGCTTTCGTCAGTTTGATGCCCCCGTCTCCATCGTCGTGTGTTTTGACCGTTCGCTGTTAGAGAATACGATCGCTCATTTTGATACAGGCGCGATGACTTATGGTCTGGTCCTCGCCGCGTGGAGCAAAGGTTTAGGAAGTGTGATCAACGGGCAAGGCATCATGCAAAGCCCGGTCGTGCGCGAAGTAGCAGGTATTCCTGAAGATCAGGTTATTTTAACGTGCGTTGCGCTTGGCTGGCCTGACGAGGATTTCGTTGCTAACTCCGTCGTTTCGCGTCGTCGTCCTGTAAGTAACCTGACGCATTTTTTGGGCTTTGAGG
>Ga0115570_10004261_pt1 | contig 10279 bp, 6 predicted proteins | sample COGITO_mtgs_1205_3_FD_87294 | JGI IMG/M metagenome (GOLD analysis project Ga0115570, IMG submission 87294) | Pelagic marine microbial communities from North Sea - COGITO_mtgs_120524 | ecosystem: Environmental > Aquatic > Marine > Epipelagic | place: Germany:Helgoland, sampling site Kabeltonne... | reverse complement strand
CCGAAGAATCAACATCTATCAACTCTTCTAACTTAGGTGTGGAAGCGTTAAACATGCTCTCCATAATCGAGAGAAACTTGAAAAAGAGCCAATACTCATAAAGCGTGGCTACATCTTTCTTGCCTGCTGCATAAACTGAATCACCGCCTTCCCATTTTAGATTTGATGCAAGACCAAATTGTAACCAAAAAAGAAGAACTTGGCGATAACCTGGTTTTCTTTGAAGCTTAGTATTATTCAGATTTATGGTTGAAACCCGAGATACTTCCTTAAATACTTGATGTTGGAGCGTAGACTCGCACTTATTTACAATCTTGAAAGCCTCTGCTTGTATGAGGCCATTTTTGTCTGAGCCTAAAATGTCTTGGCAAAATCTTATGACACTCTGTAAAACAAACTTTACAAACCTATTGGCGGGAGTATCATGAGAGTTAACCTTTCTTACATCTTCAACGTTCGTAGGAACTGAATCTAGGCCTAGCTTGCTCAACGGATTATCCTCTTTTAAAGCAAAACGATTACCTCTTGAACTGATCTGTTTCACTATGGAAGGAGTTGCCTTTTTAACTCTCGATATCCTCGTAGACTCTTTAATGCTAGACCAATTAATATCCGGGGAGTATAATATTTGACTCAAGGCGTTATCAAAACTCTCTGAAAGAACTAGAGACTCAACAAATTTAAAGCGTTGATAATTTGAAGTAGATGATGAGTCCTCATCAACTGTTAAAAACTGATGAACTGGAGACGAGGCTCTCAGAAGTAAATCAGCACAAGTTTCCGTGATCTCCTCGAGCATATATTGATATTCCTGCTCATAGTTGACTTTCAATGAATGGACCTTAAGATAAAATTCATCTATACGTTCCCATTCGTCAAATGGTTTAGACTCTATTCCTTCGTAAATCTCAAAAAACAAGTTACCTACGTAAGTACCCGTATAAATAGCACCTGAGTTAGGATGTAAACCGTTAGGCTTTAGTATTCCTTTATCACCTCCTTTGATAGTAAGCCGCAGTTTCTTGCCTTTGTGATAATGCCCCTTGTATTGAATGTGATAGTCGTAAACACTTGCTTCTTGCAAAGCACACCACTGGGTCCCATCTATATATACCAAGCCTTCATTAACATGTTCAGAATTGTTACTCTGAACCCCCAGCTCAATAGAAGTATTCTTTAGCGTAATCCTATGCATCGCGCGAGGTTTTATGCCTCAGCAAAGCTTACAAAGCCATTCTGCGACAATCGCACATACATGGACTTAATCTTTTCAAAAGATAGAGGATACCTGATATCTGCAGATAACTTCCATTCTTCATTCTCTGTATTCAAGAACTTATCGTCCCATTTACCCTCATCAAAACAAAGTTCAGCGAGCGTAGTCAAAGGAAGCTTAAGTTTGCCTACGGATCCATGTAGTTTTGGAAGAAGCTTTTGAAGAATAGCGATATCAAAAATTGCTTCCTCCTTTTCGAATTTATCGGCTTCGCTTCTTTCCTTTTTTGATTCAATGTCAAATTGATTTAACTGGGTGGCAAGTTGACGAATCTCTGTAATGGTTCTATACCCGAATTCTGCACCTGCTTTTTTAAAAGGTTTAAAGGTATCTATTAAGAGGTCGTCAATTTTCTCAATAAGATCTTTATCTAGCTCTATTCTACAATTTTGTACAAAAGAAGCTGCCATGTCTTTGCCTTTGCCAACGAGCTCGTCTAAATTCAAGGTAACCGCACCCCTATGCAAGAAAGCTGCTACATCAGTCTCATTCAGCCGGAACTCAATTGTATTTGCACGATCAAGAACTTTTGGACTGAACATATAAGTGCTCTCATCAATATTGACCGTACCTATGATAAATAGGTTAGGTGGAAGTTTTAAATTTTTCGGCGGCAGCTTTCGCTTTTCGTTTTCTTGCTCTTCCATTTGATGCAAGGAAATCTCCTTATTAGTGGATTCCATAGCACTAAGAAAATCTGCAAAATACCTTTCGACAACACTGAGATTCATCTCATCCAGTATTAGGAAATAAGGCTTGGTTTTGTTTTCTTCTTCGCCAGCCCTTTCGATGAATTCTGGAACGTGGTATGGTGGCAGAGAATATCCTTTGGTAATTGTATTCTCAAACCCCAATAGCGAGTCTCTGTTAGTCCAATCTGCTCCAACAGGAACTAACATCCATTGTTCCTCAGATTCGGAAATATACATAGCAAAACTCTCAGCCAACTTAGTCTTACCTGAGCCCGATAAACCCGAAAGAATCACGAAAGGTTTAGCTTGAAGTGAAGCTAGAAACCTTGAAATCATCAGTGAATCGAAATAAAATCCTATTTCCAATAAATCCGACTTAAATTTCGAATCTTCAAAAGGAATTTTACACTTAGCTTCTTTGATTTCAATAGTTTCTTTTACAATTGGATAACTCAAATCTTTTTTGATTAACGCATACGTTCTCCTGTTCAGTATATCCTTTTCAAGATGCATAATATTCAAATGATACACTTCATTAACAAATTTCTTCAATTCTTCGAACGTAACACTTGTTTGATCACTTGGAAAGGACCATTGGTAGTTGAAATAAATAAAGCGTTCATCTAGGTAATCAATAGGAATAGGTTCGTGACTATATCGCTGTGATCTACCTGTTGTCAATTCTTGTTTTGTCATCACTTGATCAAAGCCTGCGAATAAAGCATTTGAACCGAAATATTCTGGTAGTTTGTACGCACTATATCCAACTTCCTTAATTGTTCCTTCACCTTTTGTAATCAGATCTCGAACTCTTTCGAGTTTGTCGATAGAATTCAAATATTTAAATAACTCAAATGCAAATGTCCTTAGAGAGTCATTTATCTGAACAATATCATTATCTCTTAAACCTATTCCAGTACTATCCGCAGAAAATTGAAGACAAAAATCTCTGGCAAGAGTACTTCTAAAAATTTCTGGATTATCTGACATCCGTATTAACTTAAAATTTAGAAAGCCATCTAATATTTCTAAATCCGTTACAAAAACAGAGGCATCTTTATTATCTAGGAGATGATTGAGATAGAATTGTTGATTCTCAACTCTACCATCACCTGTTTCTTTAGAATACTTCAAAGTTTTTCTCCCCTTATGGCGACCTTTAATTTGCTCCAATAATAAAAGAAAGAACTGGCCATTTACTTTTTTACCATTAATCTTGACCTGATCTACTCTGTAGGACTTTATTATTTCATGAAATTCATCATCGAACCCATGCGCGATGGTCGAATCCTCAAAGACATCTAAGCCTGCCAACAACTCATTAGCTCCAACTTTGTCAATAGGATAACCTTTCTTTTTCTTTGTTCCCAAAGGGGTTGCCCAAGATGGCGTATGACCGGGCTTATCTATCGAAATATTAAATGAGAGTGACCCCTTATCTAGCTTCATAATTATTAGTTTGAAGCTATAAGGTATTAATTTTCGAAGATCTCTTGGAATATTTTAGATGCTACATTGATATCCCAGCCGTTTCCTGCGCGTTTGCATAGTTGTTGGTAGGATTGATCATTTTGCTTTAGCTCAATTTTACCATCAATAAAACCCATCAGTCGAAAATGTTCCTCTACTGTCAGCTTACGAACAGTGTAGCCGCGTGACTTTTCTCCAGGAGATAAAATGTGGTCTGGATTTTGTCCTAGATGCTCTACAACCCTTAGGCTATTGTGATGAGGCTCAGTCAGCGTAATTGATATTTCTTCTTTCTTCAACTTCTTGTTGTAAATATCCAAACATAGAGATCGTTGATGACCACTCATTAAAAACTCATCCAAAGGCATGTTGTGCTTCTCGATCAACTTTTCTACCTGATAGTCTTTTAAGAAGTGTTTTTCCGCTACCGGTGTTTTTAAATTTTGAGGATCTAAATAATCATGAAAAGGCTTACGATTACTCGGATCAACGGAGAACTTCTCTAATATTACGTCGAAGAAAGATTTACCACCATTTCTAAGGAGACGCTTTTGGAATAAATCGCTTCTCTCAGCAAAAATCCAAAGACGCTCCCTATTTTGCGGAACCCCAAAATCCTTTGAATTCAGCACCTTATAATCAATTAAGTAGCCTTCTTCTTTCAACATTTCCTTAATTTTATTGAATGTAGGAAGGTGCTTCTTGTGTGTCATTCCTTTCACATTCTCTAACAAGACATATTTGGGTTTGGCCTTAGTTTTAAAAGACTTCAAAACTTGAATAATAGAATAAAATAAGGTGCCCCTTGGATCTAACTCACCCTTACCCAGACCTGCCGATGAAAAGGGTTGACAAGGAAATCCACCTGTAAACAAATCAAATTCTGGAATACTCGAGAAGTCACCTTTCGTCATATCCCCTTTTGTCTGAAACTCATTAGTCTCAATATCCGCAAACAATGGAACCGGGTAAGCATGGTTAGCTTCAAAAAGTTCTCGAGCCCATTTATCCCATTCAGAATACATTACCACACGATGCTTTAAACCCGCCTTCTTTAGACCAAACGAAGCACCGCCAAATCCTGCAAAAGCCTCAAAAACACGTATTTCCTTGTTTTTCATGAATCCAATTTTAAGGTTCTAAAATAAGTAATGTTAAAGCCATACCTTGGTAACAACAATAAATCTCACCAAGACGTTTTCAACAATGAAACACGGAATGCATTCGGATGACGCGCGACGTATTAGACTAACTGGTAATCAACTGAAAACCGAGTTTCTTCGAAAATATACTATTCAAGGCTCGCTTTGTGAAACAATTGGTTTAGTACAACCATTCAATACCACTTCTGAGCGAACTGTATTAATCAAAGCTGGAAAAAATTGGCAGTTTAGATTAGGTCGACTTCCTGAAATCGAGGAGCAAGTTCAAGACTATCTAGATGGTGGCAAAATAGTCAAGTTCCGAGCAAAATCAAACATTGAAGATGTTGTGCTTACTAAAGACTTCCTCACTAAATATGCGTTTCACTCTGAATTATTCATAGCGAGAAATGGTTTGGTTTGGCAGATTTTCACATCAAGTGATGTTGTTGCATTTATACTAGATAATTGTACGATTCGAGTTTTGCCTTCAGGCAGAGTTAAATTTGATTTGCACTATCAAGGCAAAACAAGCAGAGGTATAATGACAATTGAATACCGTGCAGAAGAGCATAAAAAAAGCTGGGTTTTTGGTGCTCACGGCGGTGGCTCCGGCGAAAAACTCAGAAAACTACTCGAGGATAGCTTGCTATATACAGAATTGTCACTTTAAACTATCCCAAATTGCATTTGCACCCAATGACACCTGGGTGTCAAGATTAATAGTGTATTGCAGCTTAACCACCTTTTCATGCAAAGGCGGAATGATTTTCGGAAAACTGTAATCTTGAACATTGTAATCAACAATATTTGCTGGTTCTAATTTTAATAAATCTTCATATTCCGTATATGGATTGAACCCATAGTCCATAACCTTAATTCGGAATAAATCTCTCATTTCAAAATCACTAAGCTGAGAAGCAATTGAATAATATAGATCTTTAATAGTCTGTCCTTCAACTGTCTCTACCAGACCATAACGTCTTAAGAAATGAAATTCAAAATCACTTGACAATTGTTCAAGCGAACTAATTGAAACATCATTACCAAGCGGATCTTTTGATGATTTTATTTCAATTGCATGATTAACGGATGGTATGAAGTCTACTTTAGATTTATCAGGGCCAGTCCAACTTGTTATTCCAAGCTCATCAGTTTTCTCAGAAATCAACTCTTGAAGGAACAGTAACTCACCAAACAGGCCTAACTGAACAGAAGAAGATATTTTTTCCGATCTACCCTGAATAAAGGATCGCCATTCCTCTACTAAATCATGAACAGAATCAAAGCTTAATACGTCTAATCTCGTAATTCGTTCAAGAACAAATTCTGACAGAGCACTAAAGATGATAAGATTGCTATCTAACTCTGTCATAGACAATACATAAGCAGATTGAGAGAGGTCTCCAGATAATACTACTCCTTTATATTTTTTTGTCTTTAATTCAATGTCATCAGCTTTTAAAATCAAACCACATAGATCTTTAGTTTGATTCTTAAAAATGCGAACCTCGTGCTGCTTGTAGGCTAATCTGAGTTGACTACCATTTGCTAACTCTTCAAACTTTTCCCTTAGTATCATTCCTCGTTCAGTTCAGTTTGATTCAAATATTCATTTTCATTCTCGAATCCCTCTTCTTGTGATAGTTGTCTAAGTAAGACAGAATTCCCAAACACCATTTTCTTTTCTTGTTTTGAGCGATCACCAGGAATGATTAGCGACCAGGCCCAATATGATCCATATTGCTCACTATCATTTTCTTTGTTCCTAGCATGTACTTTATATAGCAAAAGTAATGGAGGGAGATTAAGCAAAGACCTGCTCTTTGCTGCCTTATCTCGAGAATCAAAGGTTTGCTTTAAAAACGTACTTTCTAATATTGGCCCAGAAGATAGCTGGTTATTCGCTATTTGTATATAGCCCTCTTGTCGACGGTATTTTCTTTTGGTCTCGCGAAGCTCATAACCAGCAATTTTGGTTTCATTTCCAATACCATCTACTAGAAGAAAATCAAAATGTGTTGCATGTACTTGAAGGTGTTCAAGGATAAATTTATAAGGCATTTTACTAGTCAAATCTGAAAGGCCTTTATGAGGCATTTCAAACTCACGTATAAAATCTACTAAAATCTCCTTTGGAACATTTCTCCTGCCCTTCTTATATGCTTTTTTATTAGGAACAATGAAATCAGGCGTTTCTCGAACAGGCTCACCATTTTTAAACACCTCGGTTACAAAATTTTCAACCAAGGCTTCATTCACACAATCCAAACCTTCTGCAGTTAAAAACATCTTGGTTGTTTCACATGTTTTGCCCTCGATACTCATGCTAATAGTCAATTTATCAGCATCCCTCCTCTTATTTCCCGCAACAACCTGCATTGCAACTTCTGGATCAAGTTGAATAGCAAGTCCAAAATCTTCAGGAGTAGCCCCATTATCTCGCATATCGTGAAGTTGATTTATCAAATCGACCGTTGCTCTTTGAATACTTTCAAATCGACGTCTAATTCGAGCTGTTGTGTACAACGAAATATAATCTGCGAATTTCTGCTTATGACCAAACCAACGTCCCATTTGCATGAGAGCATCATAAGTACTAGTAGTCCTTAAAAACACTGAAACTATAAGCCCTTCAACGGTGAAACCGCGCGACAATGAAAGACCTCCGACAACTATGTGACTAATAGAATCTTTCCCGGTAAAGCTAATTGTTCGTTTTGATTCAGAATGGACATCAATAACATCTACCGATTTAATCTCTTCTTCCAAAAGGCAGTCAAATTTATCTTCAGAAATATCAAACTGGTCATCTTGCCTGAACCGCTTCAAACAGCCAACTAAAATTTTGTTGGTACAATTGCCTATAGATTTATTTTCAATCTGTCTTCTACAACTTCCTATTACTTCGAAAGTTAAGGTAGCTAATTCTTGATGATGCATTGTGAATCTCGACAAATTTATCATCATTGACAAATCCCCTTCGAAAGCTTCTATGTGCCTTAATTTCGTCGCGTTATACAGAAAATCTTCTAAAGCCGAATTCACGAATATTGGTAAGGTCTCAAAACGATCATAAACACCCTTTTTGTGATTGATCTTGAATCCTAAAATTGAGTTTACTAAAGCATGGTTCTCATCTTGACGGCCTGGACCTTCAACAAGTGTGATATCCTTGAACCTGTCCGTCACAATCTCCTCAACCCCCATGTAAGTAGAAGGTTTATCCAATGTCCAGATAAATGACCGCGGAAATAAATCTGACCCCACATCGTCATTTCGATTTTCTGAGTCTATCAATACATTAGCAAAGGGGGTAGCCGTGATTGCACAATAGGAAGAGACATTAAAATGATTTAGCATTTCCCTAATTCTTTTATTAATGGCCGTCGGATCATCTTGATCCTTCGTGTTGACAGATGCATAATCACTCTCATCGTCAATCAAAAGAATAGATTTTTTAATCTTTCCAGTAGGATTTTGACTTTCAAGCCATTTATTTAAGTTTTTCAGAGCATTTACATTCTTCTTAACTACGGCAATAACTGGGACTTTAACTGTATCAAGAGTTGCACTACCCATGTTTTGAGCAGCTATTTTCTTATCAAAATCTTGTTCTAGAGTTGTCAAACTGATTGGACGCTTTTCTGAGTCATTATCAATACGACCAACGCCAATTCGCTTCCCCGCGTTGAATCCAATCAGGTCAGTTAATATCCTTTCTTGGGTTTGAGATCTAAGGATATTTGTTGCTCCAGCTAGAATCACGATTAAATCATAACCTGCATCCATAGCTGCATTAGACACACTGGTATAATTCAAAGTTTTTCCTGCTTGAACGAACCCAAAGACTAAACCTCTTATATCTCGATCTTCTTCCCGCCTAGGGGAGCCCAATAGATTTAAGACTTGCTCAGTATCTTGTTGAAGCGTGTATAAAACTTCTGATGAGAGATTTTCAGAAATATTTCTTAAAAATCGATCAGAGTAATAGCGTGATTTATTTTCCTTTTTAAACTCAGTAAACCAATGTTTATTATATCTAGCATTTGGATCATCAAGACCAGAACCTACGGCATGCTTTACTTGAATTTGAGTCTCAAGTTCATACCAAACCTGATCCCAATCAATTTCTTCTCCAGAAGTACTGAGAGTGCTTGCAAGGAAATTCGGAGGAACACTCTTCATTTCTTCAAACCGGGACCGTAAATCATCAATAGTTGGCACTGAGTCCTTTTCCAGGAACAAAGTCTTTATTTGAGTGACGATTTTAAGAATATCATCTTTCATACTTACCTATTAATTTCTTGTATTGTTCCGGTGTCAACAAACCGTTAGCAAACATTATTTCTGCCGCGCTTTTCTTCAGTTTAGAATCTTTTTGTTTGTCTAGCTTGTCGTTATTTAAATAATACATCAAACTATCAATAGGCAACGTTCCTTCCAAAAGCCTCAAGAAGTCTTTGGCACTCAATTCATCGTTATTAAATTTCTTAACTAGATCACTATCCCGATTTATCGTAAATATTACGGTACCATTTTCGCTCTCTTTTTTCCAAATATCACTTATATCCTTTAATGAAAGTTCAGCACGTTTTTGATATGGGCGCTTTGCAGATTTAAAGAATATTTTGATTTTAGACCGAATTTTACTTCTTAAGCCATCATCTAGTATACTTATTTGACTCTTTTTAACTTCAATATTAAAGAGCTCATCAGCATAGCCATCAATATAAATAGCTAACCTTTGTAAATCGCCTATCCTTTTATTTACACCTAAACCTTCCCATCCGGACCAAGCAATTAGTCTATTCTTTCTAAATAAGTAAATACCATCACTCATCCCTATATCGTTTATACGGTCAAAAATCTTTTTGTCAGTTAGCTTGAGCTTATCTCTGTGAGGGATTTGAAATGATTGTGTCCTTATTTCAACTGATTTATGATCAATTAAATCAGCATCTGAATAGTTGGATGCTGGATCTTTCGAAAAGAATGGATCGATTTTTTGAACCTCTTTGTCACCGACTATAAATTGAACGTTGCTAATTTTGTGATAGACAACGGCAATGTGAGTACGAAGTCTTTCTAACACCTTATCCTCGTCATCGACCTGAATACGTAAATTTTTAATTATTACATCCGTCCCATGGGTTCTCTGAAGCTTTCTATGAAAAGTGTTGATGTTGATTTCTTCTATCAACCAAGCATTTTTATCACGAACTATTTCTAAATCCCATTGTAGAGAAGCAATGCTATCATTTTTGGCCTTACTAACTACTTGAAAGGTGTCAGAAAGTGAGAAACTGGCTAATTTCAAGCCCAGACCAAATTTACCTAAGTCCGAGTCAGAAGACCTTAACTGCGTCGGATCAGACGAAGCAATTCGCATTGCCTCAAAAAGTTCTTCTGGGGCCATTCCGTTGCCATTGTCTGATATTACAATTGAATCATCCTCGTACTTAACCCAAACTTTTGAAGCATTGGCAGCAATCGAGTTATCTATTATATCCAATACCGCCACATAATGTGAGTAGCCAATATTTAAGAGACTCTTTGTGAAATTACCTAAATCCGGTGGACATTCTTTAAAACTCATCTACATGCCTTCTGCTTCGGCCTTTTTAATTGCCTGGATTATAATTTTCGCCTGCGCCTCAGAAGGGACAGCGATTCGCCCCAAACTCCATGAAGAAAGT
>Ga0115570_10004257_pt1 | contig 10287 bp, 13 predicted proteins | sample COGITO_mtgs_1205_3_FD_87294 | JGI IMG/M metagenome (GOLD analysis project Ga0115570, IMG submission 87294) | Pelagic marine microbial communities from North Sea - COGITO_mtgs_120524 | ecosystem: Environmental > Aquatic > Marine > Epipelagic | place: Germany:Helgoland, sampling site Kabeltonne... | reverse complement strand
CCCCAAAACCCCAAAACCCCTTTGATTTGAAATTATTTTATTACCCGAGCTTAAATATAACTCTTTGAATTTATATTGATTGAATTATATATAGATTTCACCCTATACAATAATAATTTTTATATTAATAATTATAAAAATGAAAGATTAGATTATGTTGATTATGAAAAACTATTACATATATTTACAAAAACATATGATATACCAAGATTATTGACAAAAGAAATACATTTTAATAAAGAGTTTCCAGAAAATAATAATATTACTTATGAAAATAAAGAAAATGCTTTAATTAAAATTAATAACGAATATATATTAAAAGATTTGAATTTATTAGCAGAAGAGTTAGTTAATGAAAAAACTACACAAATGCAAAAATTTGCTGAAGAAAATAAGGAAGATATTTGTTTAAAAATAGAACATAAAAAATATTATGAAATGATTGAATTGTTATTAAATTTTATACTATTAAAAGAACCTGAGCAACATTATAAGATACAAATAAAAAATATTAAGGACATGATTAAAAATAACAATGAACATTCTATATAAATTATTTTTACTCACTATATTCTATTTGTGGATATTTATAATAATCAATTATACTAACCATTGGATAATCTTCAATACATATTTCTTTTATAACTTCAATCATAATATATAATTAATATATATATTATATGTAAATCATTTTTTTTAATTTTTGTAATTAAAAATAATAATTAAAATACCTATGAAAGAAATTATCATACCAGAAAAACAATATATATTTATATATTGATTGAATAATATATAACTAGCAATTATTGTAAATATTATATTTAAATTTATTATTATATGTGTATAACTTATATTTGGAGATATTGAAAATGCATATTGTATTGTAATATTACCAATTACAATAAATAATGCAAATATAGTTGAATATATAATTAATTTATAATCACAGTTCTTTAAGATTTCTTTTTTATTTTTAAAATCATATATTAAATAAATTATACCAAATAAACCAACAACAATATAACTAATAATCATAAAAATTATATTATTATATTTACTATTATCTATATATTTCATTAATATTACACCAAATGATGAAAATAATGTACATATTAATGCAATTGATATCCAATTACTAAGCATATTTACTATAATATAGTATTATATTATATTATATTATATTATTATTTATAGAATTATGAAAAAAATAATTATTTTAGCTTTAATTATTGTTATAGTAATTTGTTTTTATTCAATTAGAAATATATATGAAAATTTTGATTATAAAAAAATAAGTTTAACTAAAATAGAAAACGAAAATAATAATAAAAATTTAATAGTATTATTAAATACTATTAAAACTAATTTAGATTATCATAATGATAGAATAAATAAAATGGATTTTAAACTTGACCAAATCTACGAATAACAAATATTTATATATTTAGAAAAACATATAAATATATTTTATGTCAAAATTATATATAATAATATATAATTATTTCGATGAAAATTTTACATATTATTATATATTCAGAATCCAATATAAATGATAATATTAAAGAAGGAACTTATGAAAATATGCAGAAATTATTAAGTAATTACTATAAAAAATTCAATAATAATGTATTAACTTATTTTGTTAAATATGATAATAATATTAAAGATACTTATGGAACAGAATACTATATTGAAAATAACATTATTTATATAGATGGTGAAGAATCATTTATGCCTGGTATTTTAGAAAAGACCTTATATTCTATTAAATATCTAAATATTTTAGAATATGATTATTTAGTAAGAAGTAATGTTAGCACAATTATAGAATTTAATAAATTAATTAGTTATTTAGAGAATAATCCTATAGATTATTATGGTTCTGGAAAATTAATTAATTTACAATGTTCTGGTTGGAATGGAGTAAAAGATTCTAGTTTTTTTGGGACATTATTTGCTTCAGGAACATCAATTATATTTACAAAAAAAGCGATTGATGATATATTGAATAATATAAATTTAGTTAGACTAGATATCATTGATGATGTATCTTTAGGTATTTTTGTAAGAGAATATAAAAAAAATGTAATACCTAAAGAAATAGATAAAAAGCATTACTGTGATGTACCTTTTTTTCTTAAGGATGAGAATAATATTAACTCATTTAAAAAATATATTAAAAACAATGATTTTATATTTTACAGAAATAAATGTTTTGGTATTTATGTTAAACATAGAGAAATTGATTATATACAGATGCAAATAATAGTAAATATTATTAAATAAATGTTTTATTTATAATATAATATTATCATAAATAGACTAAAGATTCTGCATAATAATAAAGTTTTTTTTGTATATAATCAGCGTCATTTTCAAGTAATTCATAGTCTTTATTATTCCATAATTCATTATATCTATTATAACATTTTCTACATATTCTTAAATTTTTAAATTTTAAATAAATGTTATCATTGTAATTTATTGGATATTCAAAATAATTATAGCGACCACCATAATTTGGTTTAAAATCATATATAATTCTATTTTTTAATTTTACCATATTATCTTTATATTTATTATGTTTACAAGGACCTGGGCAAAAAGTGAAATCTTTAGCGTCAATAATAATATCAGAAAACTGTTCCATTTATATAAAATATATATATAAAAATAATATCATTTTTTAATATAAATTTTTTTTTATATTATATTTATTTTTAAGATGACCCATAAATAAATCATCTAATTTTTTTATATTTTTACCCATTTTATATTTGTTTAATGATATATTTTTCTCACTTAAAAAATTTTCATCTATTATTACTTTTGAATTATATCGCCATGGATTTTTTGTATTAAAAATTAATTCTTCAATTGTATCCGATAATATACTTGGGTGCATACAATTATCTAAAGTTCCTATATTTTTATTAATAATTGCATCAGTACTTAAAGGATATTGTGTCCAAAATCCACAAATCAATGCATTATTATTTAAATTAGAATTTGCTAATGAATTCATTAATGTTGTCTGTCCTAGTTTTGTTTGCATATAAGGTAATAAATATGTTGTTTTATCATTTATTTTGTATGGCGGTGTATTAAATAATATACCACCATATTCATTCGTATTTTTGATAATATTTATACAATATTTTGACATAATTAATGGACCAATCATATTTACATTTGTCATAGTATTAATTGTTTTTAATGATACATCATTCAAATTTTTAGTATTTAAAAAAACCGCATTATTTATAAGAAAATTAGGAATAATATCTTTATTTTCAAGAGAATTTAATAAGTTAGAACATTTAGAAATATTATCATAATTTAAATAATATCCTTTTGCATGTGCAAGACTATATTTCTTACTATTTAATTCGTCAGCAACTTTCTTTACATTATTTATATTTCTACCAGTAATAACTACATTATAATGATTTTTGAGAAACATTTTTGCAATTTCTTTACCAACACCTTTTGTAGAACCAGTTATAAGTGCTGTTTTAAATTTATTTTTAAATATCATAATAATAATATATTGATTAGTCTTAAATCAATAAATAACAAAATTATAACATAGGGAATCTCCTTAATAATTTTTTAAACTTTTTAAACCGTCCGGTTTTTTTTTTAGCTGATTTAGGAGATTTAGGAGATTTAGGAGATTTAGGAGATTTAGGAGATTTAGGAGATTTAGGAGATTTAAGAGATTTAGGAGATTTAGGAGATTTAGGAGATTTAGAAGATCGAGAAGATCGAGAAGATCGAGAAGATCTAGGATATTTTTCTATTTCAAAATGTTGATTTTCTTTATTTAATATTCTAATCATTTTAGAAGTTGGTTTTAATAACAGAAATTCTTCTGAATTTCTGTTATTAAATGTACTAGATTTTTTTTCAAATAACCAATCATAAATATTTAATAATGACCATATTGCTCCGATAATAATTCCAGTTATTATTATAATTTCGCCCCAACCACCTTTTTGTTTTCGACCTGATACACTAACTGTACTAGTATTAATTATATATTTCTTTTTTAAATCTTTTAATAATATTAATGTAAATTTAATTTGATCATTAATAGAATAATTATTAATTTTTTTAAATATCATATTTTGATAAATATCTCTTATTAAATAAGCTTGACCATTTCTTATTTTATGAAATTCATTCATAAAAGTTTGGGAAAATGCGTTTATATTTTCTTTTAAAATAGTATTTATACCACCACCTTTTTTATTTGTAAAAAAATTTGAAATGTTTTCTGATATTTCATATAAAAAAACATGTATATCATAATATTTATGTATACTATTATCATCAAAATGACGAGTTGATAACGATTTATCTAATTTATCAATTCTTATTAACATAGTGTTTATATCAATATTCATAATATTAATTTATAGTAAACCTATATAAATAGTTGAAAATATTTTTTAATTCATGTGGAATATATTCAAAAGAAATTAACTTCAGATTAAATTCATATTTTTCATTTAAATTATGTTTATCTAACCAATTTTTTAACATATTTTCATCATTTGCCATTTTAATAGCAGTTTCTTTATTTATTCCTGTACCAACTTTAGGTATATTATCACTTTTATCACCCAATAAAGCTTTAAAAATTAATATACTTTTTGATGTTGTTAATTTAGTTCTTGTTAAAATATTTTTAAATTGCATATTAACAATTTCTGTATTATCAGAAATTAATTGTAAATAATCATTATCATTTGTAATAACGGTTATTTTATTAAATTCTGTTTTAACAGACATATGTGTTAAATATACAATATCATCAGCTTCAAGTTTATCACAATATATAGTGCGAATATCTTTATTTTTTAAATAATTATAAAATATACCAAATATATTTTGATTAAAGTTATTATTCAATACGCGAGTACTTTTGTATTCACTATAATACTCATTTCTCCAAATTTTTGATCTAGCACAGTCAAGACAGAATATGATATTATTGATATCTGTTTTCCATTTTTTACTAATTTTTTTAATATCTGACTGTAAATGTTTTAAAAATGATATATTAAATTCATCTTCTGTATATTCTTTTTGTTGAATATTATACCATTTTGATGTTGCAAAATATCTATAAAATACATAATAACTTGCGTCAATAAGAATTAAAGTTTTATTTTTTGATAATGTTATATCAAACATTTAACAATATATATTAATTTATTAATCATTTTTTTTATATAAATACAAAAAGTTATTTAACTCTTCTTTATTCGTTTTTATATTATGCCATTCAGTTACAGCCAATGAGAATAAATCTTTAGGTGTTAAATTTAAATTTGTATCTTTTAATTGTTTCATTTTAATATCTAAAAATTCATTATATACTGTATATTTTTTTTTCTTTTGATTATTATCAGTATATGTTATTTTTTTTGTTATTTCATTGTTTATTAAATTATAATCTTCAGTTTTTCTAACCCAAACATATCGATTATTTTTAATAGTTACACACCAAATTTCATTATCATATCCTATATCTGAGTTACCAATAACATAATCACTTGCTTTTTTTCCAAAATAAGCAGGTGACTTTTTAATAAAAGTATTATTAGTCATATAATATAAACATATGTTTTTTTTATATGATAAAATTATAAAAAAATGACTTGATTTTATAAAATTAATGATTAATAATGATTAATAACAAAAATTTTTATAAGGATTTTGATTTAATTTTTACAAAATTAGATCTAGAAAATAATGAAGAAATCAATAAAATATATAACGAATTTATAAATTTATATGATGATTATATTAATAATAATTATGAAAATAAAAATATTATAAATGATTTAACTGTAAAATCATTTATAATTGATGAAGATGGCATTATTTCGTAATTATTTATATAGATTATAGTTAGAGTATTATGATAAATGAAAATTTTATTAACTTTAATTTTGAACCAAATTATATGGACCATGATGACACTTATCCACATAAACACCATCATACTCCAGCAAAGTTAGCAAGTCACGAATATCAAGAATGTATGCATAATAAAAAAAATGAAAAAAAATGTAAAGAGGATAGTCTTAGAGTATATGAAAATAATATATCAGCTGAGCAAAAATATATTAATTGTATGGATGGATCAAAAACTGCTTTAGATAAAAGAGTATGTAATAATACATTTAATAAAGACAATAAATATAGTTATACAAGTGCATATGGAGCATATGAACAACTAACTTTAAAAAGATGTATGACTGAGGAATTAGAAGAAAATATAGAAAAAACCTGTGGCAATTGTGAAAAAAAATCAAAAAATACTGAAACTTCAATTGGAGAAGATATGTATTACAATAATTGTCTTAAAAATAAAAAAAAATGTGAGAATAAATATGATAATGCAAAAAAATGTATTGAAAATTTAAAAGCAGGACAATACGAAACAAAAGAATGTTTAGATGATATTAGATTTAATTCTTTATATGGTCCTTGTTATGAACACAAAGGTATAAATATTGGAGGAATTATAGGTAAAATATTAAAATATTTAATAGGACCTCTTAGGAAAGGTATATTTTATTTTATATATTTTGGATTTACTCTATTGTCTGCACTTATTTTTGGCGGTTTGTGTATATATTTATTTTATGAGTTATTATGGGTGCGGACATTTCAAATTCCTCGTATTGGTGAAAAACTAAAAGCGGCTTGTCCAGGTGTTATTGTTGATAAACTAGTGAATGTTTTTATGTGGTTTCAAACGGTCGGGTTACAATTATGTGGTCTATTATGGGCCTTTTTATTCGGTATATGTCTTACTTTATATTTTTTTAAAAAATTTTTTGGAAAATGGCCTGCAATTTGGGTTTGGAAAGCAATTGGTATATTTCCCGGCAATGAAAAACAGGTTTTTAATTGGTTTGATAGACTGTTTGGATGTATGAAAAAAACAGGAAGAAAATCACTATTTTGTCATACTAATAATCATTGGATTTTAATGGAAGATTGGATGGTAGAATTTGCTCAAACATTTCTTAAAACAGATAAAACAGAAGTTGAGATTAGAAATTCAATTAATGCAATAAGAGATTACGGCGATGATGATATAAAAGTTTCATATTCAATTGAAAAAATAATCGAAGATACAAAAAAAAAAGGAAATAAAATTTCTAATGAACAAATCGATAATAATAAAGAAGAATTTACAGTATATAGTAATAAAAAGTGTGATTATATTGAAGAAAATTTTATGGTAAATTTAGAAGAATTAGATAATATAACTAACCATTTTGATAAATTTAAACTTGTAATTAACGATATGAAAAACAGTGAAGTGAAAAAGTCAAATAACCAAGATGGTTTCGATAAGGAGCAGAAAGAACGCGAAGCCCAAGCCGAAGCCGAAGCCCAAAGTCAAGCAACTTAATAATAGTAAAATAAAAAGATAAATAAAAATATTTTTAATTAATAAATGAGTGATAAAACTCAAAATATATTAGAGTTAAATTATAAAATTAACAATATTAATAATAAATTTTATGAAGCATTTTTACCAAAAAATTGGAATATATATGAAATTTGTTTAAATATATTATTTGTATTTTTATTAATTATGATATCAATATTAATTTATTGGGATTCTATTAATAGAAAAATTTCAAGTAATTCTAGATGTAGAAAACAAAAAGAATTATATAATAAAACAAAAGGTATTTATACTATTGATGTTAAAACAAAAAATAAAGATAATTTATTTAAAGTAAAATATGATATTAATAATAATACAGAAACATTAGAATGTTCTTGCAAAAAAGGAAATACTAATAATACATTTAGTAAAATTCCAATTAGAATATTAAAAACAAATGAAAATAAATATAGTGAAGATTTATATTGCAAATGTGATAACGAATATTCGTATGATAATAGTCATAAGGATTTGATATTAGAAGGTGAACCAGAATTAATAAGATATATGAATCATCAGGATACTGATGATTTTTTTAATAAAATAAATTATAATTTTTAAATTAAATTGTATGTCCAATTCTATTATTTTTTTTCATTTATAAAAATAAAATAACTTATTCATTTAGAGTAATGTCAAAAATTAATGACGATAGAATAAAACTCTCTGTTAAGAGTTCTAACTACCATATAGCCAGTAGTTTCTCAACGACCGAAGATAAAATTGAGCTTTTTATGCTCGCAAATAACTCCAATTTATATAATTGGAATAACCCAAATACAGGCACAATAATAGGTGCTGAATTAATTCAAAAAAATACCGAATTTGAACATCATCAACCATATATTGCTATTAAAAATAATAATGAGGTTGAAAAACTAGCAATTTTTAATAAAAATGAAATTACCTTAACCGGAAATATATTACCATCAAGCAATCTTGTATATTCTCTCGGTTCTGAAAATATGAGATTCAATGACCTTTATTTGGCTGGAAATACTATAGAATTAGGTGATATTTCAATGAGTGTTTCACAAGAAAAAGGATTATTACTTACTAATAAACTACATGGCGAAGGTAATCCTATATTTGAAGGTGGTGGATTGAAAATATTTTCTCCAGATGGTGAAACATATGCTATTACTAAATTCGATAAACAAGGTGAATATGTAACTAAAACTTTTTATAAAGATGGTACTGCAAAACCACTACTATTTACTTTATATGACAATATAGATATTAAAAACATGGCAACTATTAAAAATATAAATATTTCAAGTAATGCAAAATTTGAAAATATAAAAATTTTCAATAGTTCAAACGATAGACCTACATTATTAATCGACCATCAAAATAATAAATTTAACATGATAGAAACTTCTAATTATCCTTTAAAAGATTATCCATTTATAACTGTTTTAAGTGATAATAATTTAACCCAACCTAATAATACTCGAGGTGAATTATTGGGTAAATATTTCAGTTTTGATAAAAATTTTATGACATGGAGTAATAATTATAATGATAATCAAATTGTTACATTATATCATTTAAGAACCGAACTGTATATTAATGTTAAGATTTGGTCTACAACAAGTGCTAATTTCGAATTTGGTAATTGGGCAGGTCGTAAAAATACTAATTTTGCTCCAGGTGATTTTAAAATTGGTGACAAACTTTATCAAATTGATCCAAGAATAGAACCTGATTTTTTTATTTTTGATAAAAATGCCAATTTAGGTTTAAATAAACAACCTGTTAGCAAACTTGATGTTAATGGAGATGCTTATATTGAAGAAAGTATCACTATAAATAAAGATATTATTATTAATAGAAATCAAATTGTTGAAGGTCAGCAAATTGTAAATGCAAATAGTTTAGTTTATGGGAATCAAGTAGTTGAAGGTAAATTAAATGTTAATAATGAAGCGTGTTTTCAAGATTTATATGTTAAAAATGATGTATTAATTCAAAAAAATTTAGAAGTAAATAATATTCTTATTAATAATAATCTTGATATTAAATCAAATTTACATGTTGATAATAATTTGATTATTAATAATTTAAGTAAAACAAAAGAATTACATGTTGATAATAATGTTGAAATTAACAATAATATATATATTAATAAAAATGCTCATATTAATAATAATTTAACTATTTATAATAATTTAGAAGTTAATAATGATCTGTTTGTTAAGAATAATGTTAATATCGATAGTGATTTGTTAATTAATAAAAATTTATATATAAATTATGATTTAAAAGTTAATAATATTGCTAATATTAATAAATTATTTGCAAATAATTTAGAAATTAATGATAATTTAATTGTAAATAATAATGCGTATATAAATAAAAATTTTTATATATACGAAAATCTTAAAGTTCATAAAGAATTATATGTAAATAAATCTGCTATAATTGAAAATAATTTAGATATTAATAAAGATTTATATGTTAATAATAATTTATATATCAAGAATGATTCATATTTTGATAAAAATATATATATTGGTAATAATCTTAATATTATTAATGATTTAATTGTTAATAACAATGTTAAAATTAACAGAGATTTAGAAGTGAATAAAGACTTATTTGTTAATAAAGACTTAAAAGTTGAAAACAAGGCTATAATTAAAGATTTAGAAGTTAAACAAGACTTAATAGTAAATGGAGATGAAATAATTAAAGGCGAATTAACTATTAATAAAGACTTATATGTTAATAAAAACTTATATTTAGAAGGTACATTAAAAACAAGCAATCTTGAAGTTATAGGTAATAAAACTATAATAGAT
>Ga0115570_10004251_pt1 | contig 10297 bp, 2 predicted proteins | sample COGITO_mtgs_1205_3_FD_87294 | JGI IMG/M metagenome (GOLD analysis project Ga0115570, IMG submission 87294) | Pelagic marine microbial communities from North Sea - COGITO_mtgs_120524 | ecosystem: Environmental > Aquatic > Marine > Epipelagic | place: Germany:Helgoland, sampling site Kabeltonne... | reverse complement strand
TGAAACTTCAAGCAATATTATAGCATCTAATATTACAATTAATGATACTTTATATGCTTCTAATATTAGAGTAAGTAATATATCAATAACTGATAGTGTTTTCGGAACTGATTTAACAGCAAGTAATATATTATATGCTTCTAATATCCGAGGTATTGATGGGGTTCCTTGTAGTATTATAGGTAGATTAGAAAATGATAGTATTATTAATATTAATTGTAATATCACTACAACACAAGATATACATTCTTTAAATCAATTTACTAGTAATACATTGTTTGTATCTAATATCCAAGGTATTCCAGGGGATGATCTTTGTAGTATTATAGGTAAATTAGAAAGTAATAGTATTATAAATATTAGTGGTGAAATTAAAACTTCAAGCAATATTATAGCAAATAATATTACAATTAATGATACTTTAGATGTTAGTAATATCACTGATTCATCTACAAATGATTATTTTATTACATCTTCTAATAGTGGTATCTTTGTTAATAAAATACGAACTAATAATACTATAGATGGTGTTTATAGTATAGATACTTTAGTTGGTAATACTTATGGTAAAATAAGGGCTAAACTTGCGGATAATAGTGAAATTGATATTACTTGTAATATTACAACCACTGCTAATATAAAAGCAGATATATTGTTTATTAATACTATTACTACTAATAGTAGTGAAATTAATATTACTCCCACATTAAAATGTGATAGTATAGAATTAAATACAATTAATAGTGATTTTGAAATTTTAAGAGCATTAAATGTATTAAATGACAGAGCAAATAGAAGTGGCACATATACGGGAGTAGAACTATTAAATGATCATATAAAATGGTATGATGAAACCGCAGAATCTTATATAAAAATAAATAATACTGGATTATTTTCAAAAGCTGGTAAAAATAAAGATGTAGAATATGAAATTATTTCTTATAATGATGCAAATGATATTAAAATAAAATGCGATATATTAGAAGTTGCCTCTTTTGATGTTGGAGATGGTAGTAAGTTTTCTTTTCCAAATATTATAGATTATAGCAAATCCACAGCAACAAATACTGAAACTAATGAAACATATAACATACCTAATGTATATATTGGTGATGATAAAACTTTTGCGAATATTAATGAAACACTAGATGTTTTATATGTAGATACACCATATACAACTAGATTAAATACGGGTAATTTATTAGTTAGAGATATATTAGAAATATCACCTGATAGTAGTAAAAGTTCAGCTATTAACTCAATGAAGATTTTCACAGGAAATATTAATACTCATTCTGGAAGTAGGGAGGCAGATATAATAACTAGTCCTTTTACTAATTTTACGAATCAAAATGGTGATACAATTATATCGTGTTCTCTTGATACCAACAGTGTAGGTATAAATACACAACCTGGTATTACAGATGATGATATTAAATTATATATTGAAGGTGGTATTCAATGTTCTAAAGATATTGTAGCATTTGCAAATGTATCTGATAAAAGATTTAAAACAAATATAACATCATTTGATATCAATGATATTGATATAGTTAATAAATTAAATCCCGTTAGATTCATATGGAAAGATAATCTTTTCAATTCTAATATGGCTAATAAACCGGATATTGGATTTATAGCACAAGAAGTTAAAGAAGTAATACCTGAAGCAGTTTCTGTATGTAAAATTGAAATGAATAATATTGATTACAATTATATTAAATATGAAAGGATAATTCCGTATTTAGTTAATAACATTAAATATTTGAATAATAAAATAGTAGAACTAGAAAATAAATTAAATGGTGTTTGATAATTTTATTTTAGGTTCTAAATTAGATTCTAATATAAATAATAATAAAGATTCTTATATTGATGATATTAATAACAAATTATATGTTATTCCATCATTACAAAGTGATAATGGTAATATTCGTATATATGATATTACAAATTGCAATTTAAAAGATGATTCTAACATACCAGTTCATTGTAATATACCATTATATAATTCTTTTAATACTAATGAATGTTTTATTATAAATGATGATAATATAAACAATAATATTCTTGAATTATATTCTAAAGATTTAACAAGATATTTAACAATTAATAAAACAAATTGTTCTTTTAGTAATTTATATGTTAATGAAAATATTTCAAATATATCTAATAATAATACTTTTAATTGTAATGAAGCATTTAAATCTTATGTTGATGGTAATACTGATAGATATTTAATACCATATAATTATAATAAACTTATTAAAATTACTGATGATAGTGAATGTAATATTGATATTTTAAATGATTTTAGCAATTACGGATTATTTAAAACAGCACAATATTATGATAACCATATATATTTAATACCTTACAATTATTCAAATATTATTAAATATAATGTTATTAATCAAACTTCTAATGAAATATTTTTAAATGAAGATCTTAATAAAGGACTTTATAGTGATTCCATTATAATAAACACTACAATATATTGTATTCCTTATAATGCTGATAAAATATTAATTATTGATCCAAGTACTGATACTTTAACCAGTAATGATGATGGTCCATTACTATTTAACCAGAAATATTCAAAAGGTATAAAGAAACAAGATGATAATACTAAAATATATTTAATTCCTGCAAAAGAAACCAATGTTCATATTTATGATATTGACACTAACACAATAACTAAAAATGATGGTAATATTTATGGAAATGATAAGTTTTCTACAGGAATATTTAATAATAGTAATATTTATTTAATACCTGATAATCATAATTATATCGCAAGATTTGATACAACTACTTGTAATATTACAAACTTATTTGAATTAAAACAATCAAACTTCTCGTCAGCTAAAGAACATAGTGGATCGATTTATATGATTTCAAATAAATTAGGTTTTATTGGAGTTGTTAAAGATCCTTATATAATTGATACATCTTACTATACAATAGATTTAAATGTTGTTAATCAACACTATTGCGATATTAAATTAACAAGTGCTGTGTTATTTTTAATACCTGAAAATAATACGATATATACTAGATCTATTACATTTAATGGTCATATGCCTAGAACTAATACTGATAATTATATTAGTGGATTTTATTATGATAATTGTAAGTTTTTAATACACATATCAGGTAAATATATTATTAAAATTAATAATGATGTAATAACCGAAATTATTAATTTTATACCTTCTCAAAATTTAGATTCAATACCTGATAAAAATAATAATGTTATTACTATATTAGTTAAAGGACGTTCAAATACAGATGATTATTTATATATCATAATTTCGGATAGTAATCTTATAGTTAAATGGAAAATTAGTAGTCCTACTACAGAAGGAACTTTAATAGCAATAGATAATTTTATTATAATCACTAGAAAGTTTAGTAAAGCTATTTATAGTAGAATAACAAACAAAATATATTTAATTCCATACAATATTAGTGAAATGGTAGTAATAAATATAGAAAATAATGATACTATAGAATTTATAGAATTAAAAAATAGAAATAAAAAACTTTTAATTGATTTACGATATAAATCTTTTTTTGTATCAGCTATTGAAAACCAGGGATATATATATATGATCCCAGAAGCATACAATTTTATTTTTATATTTAGCATTTATACAAATAAATTACATAATATTATTGATATTTCATCGTTTAATAATAAATTATACGGATTATATAAGTTCGTTAATGCACATTTATATGAAGATGAAAGTCATAAAAAAATATTTATGATTTCAAATATAAAAGAACATTTAGGTATTATTGATTTTGATATAGGTGAAGGCACTGTTCTTGATTCTGAGGTTAATTTTGATATTATATCAAAAAACTTATTTAATCGTAATACAACAACTGATATATATACAATGGAAACTATTTCAATAGGTAATAAAATTGAATATTCTGCTGTTGTTAAATATGGTAATGTATTATTTTCATTAAAAAGTATTGATGATAATACTTCTAACATATTTGAATTTCGTCCAAAAATTGATATTCGTTTAGATATTGAAAATAAACTAGTAGCTTTATACAATTTTGAAAATAATACTAGTAATGCTCCTTATTTACCTGATCTTGATTTAACTGTTATATCTGATTCTAGCGAACAATATGTTAATTTAGAATTTTTACCTTTAAATAGTAATCTTAACTTAAATGGTAATACTATATTAAATATTGAGAATATTTCAGCTATTAATTTTACTGATAAAATTGCTATAGCATTTTGGACTTCTAATATAAGTGGAAATGGAACAGTATTTGAATATAAAAAAGACAATACTAATAATATAAAATGTTATTATTCTAATGTATCCAATTTACATATTGATATTAATAATAATGATATACATTATATAAAAATTAATAGTTTAGATCATATTGTATTAAATATAGGTAATAATGATATTAATATTTATAGTAATAATGTTGCTACAGACTTAACAGACTTAACAGACTTAACAGACTTAACAGACTTAACAAATAATTTTAATAATTTTAATGATTTTAAAATAGGTAGTAACTATAATGGATATTTAGATAACTTTTGTATTTTTAAAGAAACTTTAACAAATAATGAAATAGAAGTATTATATAAAACTGGATATTATTCTAATGATATTTTTAGAACTACAACAAAAAATAATAGGTTTAAAGATACAAATGATAAAACAATATTTGAGATATATGAACCAAAGCCAAATGAAATTAAATATATTGACTTTAATCCTAATGATTTTTTAGAAGCTAATAAAATACAAAAGATATCTGTTAATAATATTTATTCTATTGAAAATAATACTGTTTATTTCATTCCATATAATTTTACATATCTTTTAGCACTTGAACTAGATAACACGATCCCTTTATTGAAAATTATTGATATTAATAAAAATAGTAATCCAAATAAAACTGCCTTAAGAAACTATATTAATAATAAAGATATTAAAGGTAAATTTAATACTTCTATAATTGTCGATAATAAATTATATTTAGCACCATATACAGAAAGTGCTATATATGCTTATTACCCTATTGTTGTTTATGATTTTGTTGATGATACTGATGTAGAACAGATTGATATAAGCGCAATAAAAGATATAAATACTGATGTAGGTCATGAAAGTGGGGGTAGTTCAAGTAATTTATTTTGCACTATTTTATTTTATACGGAATTTGAAATAAAATACCTCTTTTTCATTAAAGAAAAAGCAGAACGGTCTTTATTATGTAAAATTCAAAATAATGATATTCTAACAATTGCGTATACTAATAGCTGCTTAGACCATTCAAATATTGAGTATAGCGATGGATATATTAGTAATAATGATATTTATTTATTAGATTCATATGGTAGTAATATATATAAATATCAAATTCAAAAGAATAATTCAAATTTTGAATTTAATTGTAGTAATACTATTACATTTGACAGTGATGATACTGATATACCAAAGTATTCAAAGATGTTAGAACATAGTAATATATTATATTTAATTCCATATAATACTAATAATATTGGTATTTATGATATTAATAGGGGTTATAGTAATTATAGTTTTAATGTAGGTAGTTATAGTTCTAATCAAGAACTTTATAAAGGTGGAACTATTATAGAATTAAACAATATTAGTTATATTATTATGGTTCCTTATAATGCTGATAAATTATATATATATAATATTGTTAATGCTACATTTACATATATCGAAGATCCTATATTTATAACTAATAAATTTACAGGATGCACAGTTGATTTGAAAGGAAATATATATATGAATACAGAATATGGTGATATTTTATATTATAGTTTATCTGTGGCAAAGTTTTATAAACAACCTAGGTTACCAGTTTTATTAAAAAAAAAAAAACCTATAAGTTTTAAAGATTTATATGAAAAGTTTCATACGGATTATATTTATCCTGAATACAATTATAACAATAAACAAATTAAATTTAGTGATTATTTTAATGATGGTGGTGCTCAATATTATACTTTAGCAAATACTAAAGATAATAAATTTATAATTGATAATACCAATATTATACCTAGTGTTAATGCTCAAACAAGTATTAATACATCTTATGAAACATTTATAGAAAAACAATGTAATATTAGTTTAACTTTGAGTCATTATAGCAATATACGATCACAGAGATATGAATATTATGATAACTATGTTGCAAATATTGATTATACTATTGATTGTATTAAAATTAATAATAATAATACATATTTATATTATACACAGTGTTATCCTGAAAATAAAGGAGAGCGTGTAGACCTGATAACTAAACTTACACCTATAGGTAAAAGTAAAAAATTAAATATTTTTACACTTTTATCTATTGCTAATACTGATCCACAATTAGAAACAACATATATAATTAATATTGGCACTCAAACAATTCAAAGCACAATTAAAAATAATTTTACTAATTTTGACAAATATACTGCAATACATCTAAATGTAAATAAAACTTTTAATGGAACTAACCCTTCGTATGTTGATTTAAACACTTCAAATTTTACTAAAGATGGTATTGAACCAGGTATTCCAGATAAAACAATGAAAAATATGTCTACCGTAATATTTGAAATTACAGATATAATTAAAAATGGTATTAACATTAATATTTGTAACGATAAGTTAATTAAATTAGATATCATTCATATTAAAATAGTTGATAATGGTATAATTAATTATGGTGATGTTTTTGAAAAATTAATTAATTTTACGAATGCAAAACAACTGTCACAACAATTAAAGCTTATTATATACGAAGATATAAATACAATTGAATTATATTGTAATTATTTAAATCTTAATACGCAAATTGCATTAAATATCAATAAAAAAATAAGAAAATTAATTATTAGTAGTAATGAAAAAATTGATTTAGATTTAGATATATTTGAGGATCTAATATATTTACGAGAAATTGTATTAAATGTCAATACCGCAAATATTATTACAATTAAAAATGGTAATAATATAAAACAAAATATAAACATTGTAATATACGAAAACTCTTAATGTAATTCATCTCTATAGATGTTGAACAATACACTATACATATACTTTTATTAGTAGTTTTGATACCTGTAATTAAATAGGATAACCGTATTATATAGCAGTTAATAGAACAAATAACAATTTAACTTTATGTTGTCATATTACAATATTTTTATTACAATATAATAATAAATGAAATTACTTATTATATTAGCTTTTTTATCTTCAGTTTATTGTGGTATTAATAATAGTATAACTGTTTTAGGTAATGGAACTATATATTTAGCACATACTTGTAATTCTGCTATTTATGAAATTACACCAACTACACTTAATACTTTTACTGCAACCATAGTTATTGGTGATATCACAGGTGCGATAAAAGGCGATATTGATAATTTTAATGGTTTAAATGCCCGTGTAGAAAACCCAAGGAGTATAATCAATAGTAATGATTCTCTTCTATTTTTTGTAGATAATGATAAATATATTAAAAGAGTTAATATTAGTAGTGATATTATTAAAGGAAAAGAAATAGCATCAATTACAACTATTACACATAAAAATGTATTTACACATACTTCTTATAATTACGCGGGGTCGCATGATAGTACAGCAATAATATATTTTGTTAGCCTTGACACAATATATAAAATAGATTTAAATATAGGACAGGATCATGCAAATGCAGTTACACCTAGTCTAAATATTTTAGACACTGGATCTAATTTTATTAATATATCATTTTATAATGGTAATTTATTTTATTGTTATAGTAATAATGATACTTATTATTTTAAAAAAAGTGCAAATTCCAATAATTTTAACGTATATACTGATGATACTTTAATTTTAACATATACTCCAAATATAACTGATGTTAAGGGATTTACATTTACAAGTAATTATTTAATTATTACCGGAACAAGTAATAATGAAACTAAAATACTAAGATTTAATTATACTGATTATGAAACTATATCTAGTACTAATATTCAAGTATCTGATGAAAAATATTCTGCTTTAGTTGATTATAATACTATTTATGGAAATACTACTGATGCAAATACTTATATAATTGGAAGAAGAGCTGTAGGTAGTGATGGTTTTTATAAAATTAATATTAATGATATTAGGGATGTAACCCCTATTCCTATTAGTGAAATCTATAATATTAAAGTAAACAATTCATATAATATTAGCTCATATTATTTATTTAACAATAAATTTAGAGCAGCTGCTAATTTAAATAATTACAGAATGATACATTTTAAACAAAATACATCTACTATTAATTTAGTTCAATATGAACATGCAATTTATAGCACATCTAAATTAAAATTTACTTTAGGAACTACAAATTTATTTGATAGTGCATATGTAGGCATAATATCAAATATAACTATTGATAAAGAAGGAACATTATATATTGCTGAATATAAAAACGATACTTCTTCAAGTATATATTGTTGTAAAGATATAAAAAAAGATATAAAAGCAGACCACGCGTCATATTTATTAACACTATTGAAAACTACACCAGAAATTGAGGGTAAAATAAGTTCTATTAATTATAATCATTTTAATAAATCTTTACATTTTATAACAGATAAACATTATTATAAATATAAAGTTTTAAATGAAACTAGTAGCATAATATTTAATGGTAAATTAAGTAATTTAGATAATATCCAACAAACTAATGATACTGATAGTTTAGAAAACATAAATGATTTTGTAATTGATACTGATTATGAAATTGGTTATATAGCTTTTGAAAAAAGATTAAAATGGTTCTATGTTTAATTTATAAACAAATGATAAACAATGTTGAATATTAACAATTATAAAAATTTCATTATTATTTTTATAAATATATAATGGCATTATAGAATATAATAAATTCTTTTTATAAAATGTTGAACTAACACTTACTATAATATCGTTTAATGTTGTTAATGAATCATTATGATCAAAGCATTTTATTGTAGGATTAGGTGTATTACTACAATATTTAAATTGTAATTGATTGGATATTTTAATAATATCTAATGTATTAGGATCTATAAAATATACAAAAGTTCCTTGATATTTTATATTATTTTTATATTCTTTATGATAACATAAACCAATATACATATCATTATGAAATATTAAATTACCTTTTGGATAATAATTATAATTAATATTTTTATTTATTGTAATATCATTATTATAATCATAATATGTTAAAGGATTAAAAGATATTATAAAATATAAATTACTATTATGTATAAAAGGTATCCAGTTTTTTTCAATTATTTTATTTGATTTTAATGGTATTAAAGTATTAAGATCTGTTAAATACATTTTACGATGACAATTATTATTTTTAGTTAATCCTGAAAAAACTATATGTAATTTATTATTGTAATATATTGGAACTGGATCATATGGATCTAAATTATTATAATATTCTTTATTATCAACAATAATAGAATAGCGATCCTTACAATATTTTTGTTCAATTAATATACCATTGTATTTTATTGTTTTTAAAGCATCTGTTGATATATTTTCAACATATTCGGTTATATCAAATATAGTTGATAAATATAAATAATCTAGCGATGGTATATGATCATAATGTCTTATGTTATATTGAATATCTAAATATTCTATATTTAATACTTCAAGAAAGGCATTGAATATTACCATTTGATAATGTAGATTAATGTTAGATACTGATAACCAACCACATAATTTTTCAAATATTTTAATTGGATAAATAGCATTAATTGACATTGAGAATGGCATATGATCTAAATATTTAATGGAATAATTAGTTTTAAAATAATCATTATAACTTTTAATTATTGGGTCAATATCAGTTCTCATTAATGGTAATACTTTATTATTAATAACTATATACAAATTAGATTTATGAATATATATTGTATTATGATCTAAATGTTCATAAATAGTATGATGATCATATTTCTTTGTAAAGATACCTATGAAATCATAATTTTTATATAAATTTTTATTATTATATATGGATAAATATATATTATTTGGATCTAAATTATGAATATTAATATCAGTTTTATTTGATGATATAAAGTTATAATAAAAATTAGTATTGGTTAGCGTAGTAGCTGTAGAAAATACTATTAAATTAGATTTATTATAAAATCTATTTTTATTGAACTCAGTTATCATTCTTTTTTTTGTTAAAGAAATAGAAAAATGACTGA
>Ga0115570_10004213_pt1 | contig 10356 bp, 10 predicted proteins | sample COGITO_mtgs_1205_3_FD_87294 | JGI IMG/M metagenome (GOLD analysis project Ga0115570, IMG submission 87294) | Pelagic marine microbial communities from North Sea - COGITO_mtgs_120524 | ecosystem: Environmental > Aquatic > Marine > Epipelagic | place: Germany:Helgoland, sampling site Kabeltonne... | reverse complement strand
GGTCTTCGCTCACCATCCGCGCGGGAAGCCCTAAGTGTACAGCCGTACATCTCAAGCTCACGCGCGAGGTCACGGTGGCGTAGGACAGTCTCTCATGCGCGGGTCGAGAGTCGGCTACGTCGTCATTTGCCGATAGATCCGCTCGAGATCTTCAAGATCGGCAAAATCAATCGTAACCTTGCCCCTCTTTGCTCCGAGTTGCACGTTAACTCGTGTGTCGAGATGCTCGGCGAGCAGTTCCTCGAGTTCCAACAAGCCGGGCGGACGCAATTTAGTCGCCGGCGTCAGCCCGGCTCCATCAATAGTTGTGACAGGCTGTTGATCTTCTACGATCGAGTCCGGCTGAACATCGTCGGACTCGTCGCCACTCCGGACGGCTTGCTCAACCATCCGCACCGACCAGCCCTCGGCGACTGCAGTCGCCGCGAGTGTTTCCTGCCGGGTGCGATCTGGTGTGCCTAGGAGCGCCCGTGCATGACCAGCACTAAGCTGCCCGTCGGCGAGAAGGACCTGGACTGCTGGCGGCAGCCCAAGCAGTCGGATCGAGTTGGTGATCGCCGAGCGGCTTTTGCCGACTCGGCCCGCTAGCTCATCATGCGTCAGTCCGAAGTCTTCGAGAAGTTGTTGAAACGCGGCCGCCTCTTCTAGTGCTGTGAGATCCTGGCGGTGGAGATTTTCGACGAGGGCTTGTTCAACTGAGCTTAAGTCGCTAGTCGTTCGCACAATGGCCGGGATCGTGGCCAAACCAGCGCGCTGGGTAGCACGCCAACGACGTTCGCCAGCGATCAATTCATATTGGTCGTCATCATCGTCAAGCAGCCTGACTAAAATCGGCTGCAACACTCCCATCTCCGCAATCGATGCTGCTAACTCAACCAATGTTTCCTCATCGAAGTGGTGCCGTGGCTGGTTTGGATTCGGGGAGACCGATGCCGTCGGAATCTCCACCAACGTCCCAGTCTCGCCACCTGGGCCGCCTTCCATCGGTATGAGTGAACTCAATCCCTTTCCTAGTCCGCTACGCCGCGCCATCGTGTACCTCCTTGGCTGCGTCGCGATACGCCAGCGCGCCTCGCGACGTCGGATCAAATGTGGTAATCGGTTGTCCGAACGATGGTGCCTCACTCAGACGAACGGTTCGGGGAATCACTGAGCGCAACACCTTCTCACCGAAGTGTTCGCGAACCTCAGACACCACTTGACCAGACAACTTGGTTCGAGCGTCGTACATCACACACAAAATGGTGCTCAGATCAAGTTCGGGATTTAGATTTCGTTTGACGAGATCGACATTTCGCAGCAGTTGTCCCAAGCCCTCGAGTGCATAGTACTCACATTGAATTGGCACCAGAACTTCCCGTGCCGCTGAGAGTCCATTCACAGTAAGAAGGCCAAGTGAGGGCGGGCAGTCGATAAACACGTAGTCATAATCGTCCAAAACACCTTCAATCGCGCGCTTGAGACGCTGCTCACGGCTGAACGCCGGAACGAGCTCTATTTCTGCGCCAGCGAGATCCAATGACGCTGGGGCAACGAACAAATTCTTAACATCGGTCGGCTCCACGACATTCTCGAGGGCCTCGTCGTGCAACATCACGTGATACATCGAACGCTCGAGGCCGCGGTTCTCGATGCCAAGCCCAGTGGACGCGTTACCCTGCGGATCAAGGTCAATGAGTAAAGTGCGTAAGCCCATGTCGGCGAGTGCAGCCCCCATGTTCACTGTGGTGGTGGTCTTCCCGACACCGCCCTTCTGATTGGCGATCGCGATAATTCGAGGTAACGGGTGCTTGGTCACTGAGTCGGGTGGTGACTCGGTCTCGGCGCCAGAGATGGCACCAAGGGGTACGGTGTCGTCAGAGGACACGGCGGCTCCATTCACAGAGGCTAGGGTCGGCAAGGGTACTGTGCCTGATCCAAACCCCCATTACAAGGACCCTCCCCATGTTTCACGTGAAACAAACGGAGGTCACACTGATCGATCGAGTCAGACAGCATTCAGATGTTTCACGTGAAACTATCTCGCTCAAATACTGCAACCTGCGACACGGCCTCCTCAATTCGATAAACCTCCAAATCGGCGATCAAATCAGCAGCCCAACGATTGCCTGATGGTGGCTCACTAATCACGATCCGGCCACCTGGTCGCACAAGTTGCGATGCAAGCGACAGTGTCACGTCAGGTGGCCCGAAGCCCCGCGCTACGGCAGCGTCCATTAACCCCGGGGATCTCGTAGCCACACCAGTGACATCACCGGTGACCACGTCCACGTGCTCTGACCAACCAAGACGCGTCACCACCCGCCGCAAGAAATCGGTTCGCTTCACTCGACGGTCGATCATAACTAAATGTAAATCTGGGCGATCATGAGCAATGACAAGTCCAGGGACACCACCCCCCGCGCCCAGATCGATCACAGTGCCGTTGATACCCTCGAGGGCGGCGACGAAGCTACGGGCATGTTCGATGACCTCGTCGATTGGACGCTCACCGAGAAAGCCAAGGTGTTGGCTATCGGTGAGAGCATCATGCACGGCCTCGGCCATCGGTGGCTGCGTCATAGTCGCAGTGTGCCACGTAGTGCGCGTGATCAACATGACCCTAAGCGCGACGAAGCCCGGCTATGCAAGGCCGGGCTTCGTTGGTCTACCTGGGATTTAGCGTCCTGATCAAGGCGTAATCAATCGGGAACAACCACGATTCGACGATTCGGATCATCACCTTCGGAACGACTCGACACACCATCCTCCTCATTCAGCGCGTCATGGATGACCTTGCGGTCGGCAGAGGTCATCGGCTCAAGCGCACGGGCTGATCCCGATTCACGTACTGACCCGGCCACATCGGCAGCAAATTTGGCGAGTGCTTCGTTTCGCCGCAATCGGTAGCCCGCCACGTCAATCCGCAGTCTTGTATCATGATCGCCGAGCCGACGTTGAGCTGAGACTCGGGCGAGGTCCTGGATGGCATTAAGTGTCCGGCCGCCTGGTCCCACAAGTAGTCCGAGGCCCTCGCCATTCACGCTCACATCGAGTTCGATCCCGTCCACGAGTAGTTCACTGCTTACAGACTCCCCGAACGCCTTGGCTAAACCGTCCATGAAGGCAACTGCTGCATCGCCAACCTCCTGGGGTGCGACAGGGGATGGCTCTCGCTCGTTGTTGCTCATGGTCTTCTCCTGGTTCTTGTTACTTGTTCGTGTCTGGTCACGTTTCGTCGACGGGCTACGTCCGTTGCCCTTTGATACTGGGGTACTGCCGCGTGAAGATGCCGCAACACTTCCATTGTCGCCAGCGGCGTCGCCACGTGAGTCCGACGAGGATCCCGGCGTCGATGCCACGGTGCGCTTCTGATTGCCGGACTTCGCCTTATCTTTGTCCTTCGCACCACGCCTACGTCGCTCGTGCTTCGGGCGGACTTGTGTCGGCTGCACCCGGGCGCGCACCCGCGCTTCCCCGCGTGTTCGCCCAAACAATCCAGGGCGTGGCTCTTCGAGTACCTCAAATTCTGCTTCGTCTGCAGCGACACCGAGGCGATCAAGTGCGGCATCTTTCGCCGCTTCAACCGTCTTCGCTGTTGTTTCGACCCACTCCATAATGTGTCTTCCTCTTTCTCTCGAGACTATGTCTCGTCCATGATTCGCGCCGACGCAGTGTCAGCGCTTTTTCTTCCCCGACTTGCCTGTCTGTCCTTTACTAGACTTGGGTGGGCGACTCTTAGCTGCTTGTGCTTGCTTGCGGCTCGGTGTCGGCCGGCCCTTACCGGTTGACTCACCGCCGTTCGCATTCTTGGCCTGGGCGTTCGGACTTGATTTTGGTGGGGTGACTCGTTTGCTTTCGCCTGTCGGACGGGCATTCGATTTCTTGTTCGCTCCGGAACTTCCGGTGTTCTTCTTTGATGAGCTGGAGTCGACGCTCTTCGCATCGCCCTTCCCAGCCATTAAATCGCGCTTGGCCTGCCCGAAAAGTCCCTGTGGTTCACCATTTTCCTTCGACTGCTCGCGGGCCTTTTCACCCGCCCGCTGTGCCTGACGACCGAGCGATTCATCATGACCGTAGAACTTCTTAGTGATGTAGTACTGCTGCAGGATGCGAAGAAGGGTCTGAAAAATGTAATAGATGACGAGCGCCGTCAAGAAGAAGATTTGAAAGACGGCGAATACGACCGGCAGGTACTGCATCAACTTCTGTTGCGTCGGTGACATAGTTGGGCTGATCGACGCACGAGCGGCGACCATTCGCTGCTGGCCGAAGTAAAGGCCACCGAGGGCGACAACCAGTAAGGCATAGATAATTCCGGTCAACGGATTATCTTGGATTGCTTCAAACGGCGACAAGCTGAGGTCGAGACCGAGTTCCAGCATCTCAAGTTTGCCATACAACGACTCAAATAGCCCTGAATCGACCGACAGATACCGGGGGATAAAGCCGTCGACGTTTCCACTGTTCCCAACGACCTCGAAGACGGTATCCGCAATCGGCTCGGCATTACCGCGAGGTGCGTAAGTCAAACCGCGTAACACGCGGAACATCACGATGAAGACCGGCATCTGCGCAATAATCGGCAAACACGATGACATCGGGTTCACCTTGTGCTCTTGGTAGAGCTTCATCATCTCTTCATTGAGTTTTTGCTTGTCGTTACGATGCTCATTTTGCAGACGCCGCATTTCCGGGGAAATCTTCTGCATTTCGAGCATGCCCTTGGTGCTCTTGAGGGTCAAAGGTGTCGTGATCGCCATGATTACGACAGACATCAGGGCGATCGCGATCATGTAGCTGTTCGTTAGGTCGTAGAACCACGACAGAATTGCGGCGGGAATCTCGAACATGTCAGCAGTCCTTGCAGATCATTGAAGAGCAGTGGAGTCGGCGGGCACGGATAGTGCACATGAGTGGGGTCGCCTAGCGACCCTCTGCCGATCGTCGGCAGGTTCAGGAACAGGATCGAACCCGGATGGACCAAACGGACGGCAACGCAGTAGGCGCCGGATCGTCAGCCACATTGCCCGTCGGGTCCCATGGACTTGGAAGGCCTCGGCCGCATACGACGAGCAGGACGGGAAGAAACGGCACGGTGATGGTCGGCCTTCAACAAGGCGTTGGTACCAGTTGATGGAATCAAGAGCCCAACGTTCCGACCGGTTTCTTAATCGCGGCGGGTTCATGATTTGGTGGTCCTCATCGACAATTCCTCCAGCAGGACACGCATTTGATCGAACGTCAGTTCGCTTGCAGTAGGCGTGCATCCGATTAGGTACAGCCCGCCAGGCAAATTCAATTCGGTTAACACGGCGCGCAAACGACGCCGAAGGCGGTTGCGTACGACCGCGTTGCCTACGGCTCGGTTGATCGCGAATGCCACCTGCGCGGTGTTCGCCGTCGGGTCCGAAAGATAAGAGCACCAGAAGGGTTCGATTCGCACCCGCCGACCGTCGCGGCGCAGCCGCTGAAAATCAGACCGGGTGTGAATCCGACCGATCAAGCCGACAGGCGGGCTCGGCCCTTATCGCGACGTGACTTCAATACGGCCCGGCCGGCACGAGTGCTCATCCGGGCACGAAAGCCGTGTTTTTTGCTTCGGCGGCGGGCGTTGGGTTGATAGGTGCGCTTCACGCGATACTCCGTGATGTTCTAGACACGAGAATTAATCGGACGCTGCTCGAGATCGTAGTGCAACAGTCACCGACCGGACCGACAGCCCGCTCCCGATGTGGCTTCAGAGGATACGGTCGCGCGATACACGGTCCCAACCTGCAATCGCGCACAGTCTCCTTTTGGCCGCCGTGAACGTGCCCTGGCAACCTTCCTACTGACTAATGAACTACGCATATGTAATTTGTCCACAAGCATTGAGTGCTTGCATTACCCCAGCGTATGGGACATCTAGAGTCGTGTTTTCGTCTCAGTTTTAATCTGCTAGTGTTCGTCTCTCGTTCTCCCCGTACTTCATTTCCACACTCTGTGGACAAAATTGTGGACGACGCGTGATTTCTCTGTGATCCTCAAATGCCCCTGACCGACGCCGACGACATGTGGACGCAAGTGACTTTGTCACTCCGTTCCCAACTTGCTGAAAGTGTCTGGTTTTCAACGTTTCAGGAAGTAACTCCGATAAGCGTCGACGACTCAACCTTCCGACTTCTTGCACCTAGTGCGTACGTTCGTGATCGGATCACCACGCGCTATATGCCAATGATTATTGACGCTCTCGACGAATCGGGGCTTGGGGTACGAACCATCATTATTGATGTTGACCAAACCTCCGAGCGAGACCCCGTAGAGCTCGCTGAATCAGATCCGACTGACATTGTTGCCGCCGACGAGGCGATAATCCAATCTGACCTCGACGACACCAGCGAACGTGATCATGTTCTCGAAGAAGCAGGGTTGAGCACCGACTACACATTTGAAACTTTTGTCAAGGGAACGTCAAATCAATTTGCTCTTGCAGCATCGCTTAGAGTCGCTGAGACTCCAGCTCGCAGTTACAACCCCCTATTCATCTACGGCTCTGCAGGTCTAGGCAAAACTCATCTCCTCTACGCCATCGGCCACTACGTTCATTCTCACTACCGCCATCACAAGATTCTCTACGTCTCTACCGAAACCTTTATGAACGAGTACGTCGAGGCGATTCGTCAGAACACGACCAACTTCCTTCGGCAGCGCTACCGCGACATTGATGTGCTGTTGATCGACGACATTCAGTTCATTGCCAACAAGGAAGGGCTCCAGGAGGAGTTCTTCCACACATTCAACGCGTTGCACGGCGCAAATAAACAAATCGTCATCAGTTCCGATCGTATTCCCGACGCAATCCCAACATTGGAAGAACGTCTTCGCAGTCGCTTCAAATGGGGCCTAATCACCGACATCCAGCCCCCTGACCTCGAAACTAGGCTGGCCATTCTGCGCAATAAGGCCGAACGCGAGGACATCGAAGTCCCAGGCGACGCCCTTGAATTTATTGCCGAAAACATTTCAACCAATATCCGTGAACTTGAGGGCGCCTTGGTTCGCGTCATGGCTTTCGCCAGCCTCAGCCGCCAAGCAATCACAATCGACCTTGTCCAGCGACAACTGGCCGATCTTCTAACGGTGACACGGCCCAAAATCCGTACGCCCGAGGAGTTGCTCGACGAAATCGCCGGCATCTTGAAATTCGACGTCGAGGCCCTGAAGGGCAAGAGTCGCCAACGGCCGCTCGTCACGGCGCGCCAAGAAGCAATGTATGTGTTCCGGGAACTAACTGATCTCAGTTACCCTGCGATCGCTCGACTATTCGGAGGTCGTGATCACACGACCGTGATCCATGCCAACGAAAAGATCGAACGGCTCATGAAGGAACGCAAACAGGTCTACGATCAGGTAACCGACCTCCTACAGCAACTCCAATCATAATGCCGGTCACGCGCGCGAAGCTCCCAACCTATTACGAACGTGCGCGCGGTGGACAGCAACACGAACACCGTTACTGGATCTGGGGACAGACATCACGGGATCCACTGAATCACACGCGTGACAGTTTGAGCATGTGGACGACCTGTTATTCCATGTGGACGACGTTGACCCCCATACGCTGCCCGGATGCGGTTTGTCCCCAATCCACAGGGCCTACTACTACTAATAGTCTTGAAAAATCCCCTCATGAGGAGAAGTCCCAACTGTGAAGTTTCGCTGTGAACGTGATGTCCTCGCCGAAGCCCTGAGCTCAGCCGGACGTGCCGCAACAAACCGCACCAGCGCTTTACCAGTGCTCTCCGGCGTTCGAATGGATGTCGTGAATGACGTACTGACTGTGACTGGCACTGATTTAGAGTTGACAATTAGGCTCGAGGTCGATGTCGGGGGAGAACGTGACGGTGCCGCTGTCGTTCCGGCCCGACTCATTGGTGACATTGTTAAGGCACTTCCGGCCGGAGCGGTCGAGATCGACCTTGAAGGCGGTGAGCGTGATGAGATTTCGATTAGTGCCGGCCGGTCGCAATTCTCGGTGCGGCCGTTGGCAGTTGATGACTATCCCACACAGAGCGAGCCGAGTGGTGAAGCAGTAACGCTGTCGGCCGAGACGATGTCCGATGCGCTGCGCCAAGTAGTGCGTGCGGCGTCGACCGATGACGCACGTGCTGTCCTTACTGGAGTGCTTCTGGCGTCGGAGGACGACGGCATCCGTATGGTGGCGACTGATTCGTATCGCCTCGCTGTTCGTGATCTCCCCGATTCGGCGGTTTTGGATTCCGGTCAGAAGGTGTTGATCCCCGGTCGTGCGTTGAGTGAACTTCAGCGAGTGATGGGAGACGACGACGAGTTGACCGTGCAGTTCGGTGTGCGTGAGGCCACCTTCAAGGCGGGTAGGACTCGACTCAGTACCCGGCTAATCGAAGGTGAATTCCCGAATTATCGTAATTTGCTTCCGTCCAGCTATCCAAATCTACTTACCGTGTCGAAGGCGGCGATGGTTGAGGCAATCCGACGCGTGAAGATCCTCGCTCAGGATTCGACTCCGGTTCGATTAACCCTCGGTGGTGATTCCGTGCAGCTGACTGCAATCACCCAAGACGTCGGTAATGCTGCCGAAGAAATCGACGCCAGTTATGACGGCGCTGAGATGACTGTCGCGTTCAATCCTGATTACCTCGCTGCTGGCATCGACGCCATTGATGCCGATGATGTGACGCTCGCAACGATGGATCCGATGAAGCCCGCTGTCTTACGCGGTGCAGGGCAGGATGATTATCTGTACCTGCTGATGCCCGTGCGGGTCCCGTGATCAACTCAACGGTGGTTGTCGTTACTTGGGGATTAACCCAAACGATGAGACCGGGTCGGGGCGTCGGCTCCGTAGTCTCTCGGTCTTGACTGTTTCGCATCTCGAGCTCGTCGATTTTCGGAACTATGTTTCCGCGCAATTTGACTTAACGGCGGGGACGACAGTCGTTGTCGGTGACAATGGTCAGGGCAAAACAAATTTGGCCGAAGCGCTCGCGTACCTCGCGACGCTGACTAGTTTCAGAGGCGCGCCGAGTGACGCATTGATTCGAATCGGCGCCGACCAAGCGATAATTCGAGCATTAGTGCACCACAGTGACGGTCGTGATTCGCTGATTGAGGCAGAGTTGCCTGTCATTGGCCGCAACCGCGTCCAGGTGAATAAACAAAAGCTGCAACGCGTTCGAGATCTACTCGGCACGGTCCGCGTCACGGTATTCTCGCCCGACGACTTGACAATAGTAAAGGGCGGCCCTGGCGACCGACGTCGGTTCATGGACGACACCCTTGTTGCTCTTGCGATCAAGTATGACATGGCACGCCTTGATATCGACCGAATCGTCAGACAGCGGAACACACTCCTCAAGCAGGCACAGAAAGCCGGATACCGTGATCTGCCCACCGAGCTTTCAGCCACCCTTGATGTGTGGGATAGCAAATTTGCTGAGATCGCTGATCAGTTCGGGTATGCGCGGGCGACTTTGGTCTCACGAATTACCCCGATGGTACGGGACGCCTACGAACAACTTGCTGGCGTTGCAACACCGATCGAGTTGAAATATGAACCGGAATGGCGACGGGTTGGGTTAATTGCCGCGCTTCAGGCGGTTCGGACCGACGATGTCCGCCGGGGGGTGTCGACAGTTGGTCCTCATCGCGACGAGTTGGAATTATCGATTAACGGGTTGGCGAGCCGTACGCACGCTTCTCAGGGTGAACAGCGGACACTGGCCCTCGCGTTACGGCTCGCGGGGCACCGCCTAGTCACCGAGCGGACCGAGAGCGCACCAATTCTTGTGCTTGATGATGTTCTGTCCGAGCTTGATGATGGTCGCGCACGTGCACTACTTGGGCATCTACCGGGTGGTCAGGTTGTAATCACTTCGGCGAGCAAGCTTCCGTCGGCTGCCAAGGCAGATCGAATCATCCGGATCAAAAACGGCACGGTCGTCTCGGGTAGTCGATAACTGATGGCCCAATGTATTGACTACAATGACGTCGTGTCCGATCTTGTGCCGATCACTCGATCACTTGATTTGATGATGAGGGCGTTACGCGGAACCGACCGTGCCCAGGTTGCTGGGGTGTTCGGGAAATGGGATGATGCAATGGGTGCTCAGATAGCAACCCATGTTCGGCCAATCAAGCTCGATCGCCGTACGTTGGTCGTTGAGGCAGACAGTTCTACGTGGGCCACGCAAGTCAAATTGCTGGCTGACACAATCATTGGTCGTTTGCGCGACGAGGCACAGGTTGAAATCGATCAAATCGAAGTTCGGGTTGCATCCAGCCGAGGTCGTTGAGGCCAGTCGTCGGGGACATGGTCGTCGGAGCATATGCGTAGTCACTGCGTCGTCGTGTGTG
>Ga0115570_10004201_pt1 | contig 10375 bp, 7 predicted proteins | sample COGITO_mtgs_1205_3_FD_87294 | JGI IMG/M metagenome (GOLD analysis project Ga0115570, IMG submission 87294) | Pelagic marine microbial communities from North Sea - COGITO_mtgs_120524 | ecosystem: Environmental > Aquatic > Marine > Epipelagic | place: Germany:Helgoland, sampling site Kabeltonne... | reverse complement strand
CACATGCCGACGTTTCGCAGCGCCTGGAACTGGGTGTTCGGGAAGCACCTACCCAAACCACCGAATCCCGACAAGACCGTCGAGGCCGGCTGGGTCCCGGTTTGGCAGGGCCCGATGCTCACCGAACTGCTGAAGGACGAGGGCGTCCCGGCGGTCTGGACCGAGGACTTCAATCTGAATATGGGCGTTTACAACCGCGAAGCGATGGCCCGGATCTTCGTCACCGAAGACCGCAAAGCCGAAGCCGAAGCAATCATCAAAGACTTCACCGGCACCTCGCCCCGCCACCGCAAGCTCTGACGGCGCTGCCTCGCCGTTTGTGTTGGGATTTCTGCGGACCGGGTCGCAGAAATCCCAACACAAACGCGATCTGGAGGCGTTCGTTCCGGAAACGCAAGCTGATTGCCCACTGCACAGGCATGGACAGCACGCTCGAACGTCTCGCCGAAATACAACATGGATTGGTCACGAACCGACAGATCGATGATTGCTGCGCCACACGGTGGGAGCGCCGCCGCCTGATCGACGGAGGTCCACTCCTCAAGGCTGCACCCGACGTTTATCGGGTCCGCGGCGCTCCCGCAACGCATGAACACCACCTGGTGCTCGGTCTGCTGGCTCTCGGCAACGAGAGCGTGGTGAGCTACGAGGCCGCGGCAGCGCTTCATCGCCTCGACCGCTCCGATCGGACCGCTGTTGAGTTCACCGTGGTCCGCGGCGGGCGACAGCCGATGATTCCGTTTCAGGTCCACACGGCCAAGTGGCTGCCACCGATCGATCGCGTGAGCAGCGACGGTTTTCGGGCCACCTCGGCGACGCGAACAATCATCGACCTTGCGCATGCCCGACGACCACGCCAACGGATCGAGGCGGCGATCGACAGTGCTGTTCGTCTGGGACTGTCCTCACCAACCGTGTTGGCACACCGGCTGGAAACACTTCGGGGCTCGGGCCGTTGGGGATGCCGGCTCATCGAAGACCTCGTCGTCGACAGCGGTGGGCACTCGCCACTCGAGCGCCGATTCTTGCGGATCGTCCGCGAAGCGGGCCTCCTGCGCCCGCGACTCAGGTCATCCACCGTCACGGAAGTCGATTTGTCGCACGGGTCGACTTCTTGTTTGGCGCCGACGTGGTCGTCGAAGTCATGGTCAACATGGCCATTCGAGCCCCTCGGAACGCCGCAAGGACGCCCAGCGTCGAAGTGAGCTGATTGAAATGGGGCGGTTGGTGTACGAGCACACGTACGCCGATGTGTTCGAGACACCACAGAAAGTGGTGCGGGACCTCCGCCGCCGCCTGACATCTCGTTTGTGTCCGACTTCTTGAGGACCAGTCCGCAATAATCCCGACGCAAACGAAGCTGGCTGGGGCCAGGTCGGGTGGCGTGCGGTGGGGTCTACATGGCGCTGTGGCGAAGGAGTTCGTGGGCCATGAGACACTCTGGCTGGATGGCCGGTGGGCCGATGGGCACGCGGCCGTGCGGGCCGATGACATCAGTGACCATCGAGGTGGGGAGGATCTCGACGTCCATCTCCCAGGGGTCAACGGGGTGCTCTCCATCGGGATCGGTGATCGCCTCGTATCGCTGAACCATGTGATCGATGAAACCGGAGGGCAACCGACGTCCAACACCTGCCACGAGCCACACCGGCGTGCCCCATGCGTGCGCGGCAGCGGCAATGGTCGACGAACCAATCGGGGCCACGATGCGGTGCGAGTCGCACGCCAACGCTTCGATCAACACAACGTCAGCGGCGCGGACGGCTGCTCCCGCAGCACCAGCATCGACCGGGTCGTTGTCAACGTCGTAGCGTTCCAGCTTGCGGAAGAACTGGGTGGCCGTGTGCCCGGCATCGAGCACGAGCACCCGCACGTCACCTCGCCGGATGAGTCCATCGCCTGCGACATCGGGTGACCCAATCGTCACGATGGTGGCGTCATCCGGGAGCGCAGCTGCCAGCTCTGCTCCCGTGCGATCACCGCGAATCTCCTCAGCCAACTCCCAGACGGCTTTGAACGGCTCAGATGACGTCGAGACATTTGCACAGAGCCACCAGAGCGCCCCTGTGAAAGGGTGACGTTCAACGATGCGCCGGCATGCGACCACGATGCCCGACGGGTCAAAATGAAGCGAACCGAGTGCGTGGGCGGTTTCCTCGACGAGCGAGGCCGGGTCTGCGCCTTGGGCCCGGGCGACGTAGCGAAGGTGCTCGATGGGGTGCATCGTCGCCGACGGTACCCGAGACCAGGCGGATGGTTGCGGTCCAGGCCCCCCAACTCGCTACGCTCTCGCCCGTGGCCGACCCCACTGTTCAGCAGCTCCCAACCGAATTGAACCTCACCCCGCTCGTGGCCGACGGCCGGGGATGGGGGCTCGGCCAGTCCCGGCCAATTATGGACTGGTTGACCACGTTCCACCTCGCCTCCGTGGTGCTTGATCCGTACACCAACGAAAGCTCGTGGATCCTCCGCTCGGCGACTCGAATTCTCGAGCAGTTCCGCAGCTCACATGCCAGGATCAACTTCATCGTGACCGCCGGAGCCGAAGATGCCCGAGCGTTTCTCGGGCCGCTCACCGAGGAATACCTCGTGTTCTGCGACCCCGATCGCTCCGCTGTCAAGGCGATGGGCCTCACCGAACTTCCGGCGTTCGTCTTCACTCGCGTCGACGGCGCCGTCGCGGCAAAGACCGAAGGCTGGCAGCCAAAGGAGTGGGAAGCAGTCGCTGACGCCATCGCCGACGTGACGTCGTGGACCTCGCTCGACATTCCTGGCGCCGGCGATCCCGGGCCATTCAGCGGCTCGCCCGCTTTGGGCTGATCCGCTCCGTGCCACATGGCCGACCGACCGGCCGTCCCCGACCTGCCTGACCTTCCGGTCGTCGAGGCACTCGATGCACTGCGCGCTGCGCTGATCGACGGCACCAGCGCCGTCCTCGTCGCCCCGCCCGGCGCGGGAAAGACCACGGTGGTCCCCCTGGCACTACTCGACCAGCCGTGGCTCGGTGACCAACGCATCGTCATGCTTGAGCCGCGCCGCCTTGCGACGCGCGCCGCGGCGCGCCGCATGTCGACGACGACACGCACCCCAATCGGTGCACTGGTCGGCTATCAGACCCGCGACGAACGCGAGATCACATCGACCACCCGCATCGAGGTTGTGACCGAGGGAGTGCTCACGCGCCGTCTGCAGAATGACCCGGAACTCCCAGGCGTCGGAGCCGTGATCTTCGACGAGGTCCACGAAAGAAATCTCACCACCGACATCGGGCTTGCGCTCACGCTCGACAGCGCTGCACAGCTCCGCCCCGACCTCCGCATCATCGCAATGTCGGCAACCCCAGACACCGAAGGCCTCGCCCGCCTCCTCGACGGCCCGGTCATCAGCAGCGAAGGTCGCACCTACCCGATCGACGTGCGTTGGCTACCCCGCTCGCCAGGTCGAAGCAGCGGCGCGCCGAAGAAGGGCCGACCACGACCCAAGCAGCAGCGCGGCCCCGACCGCATCGAGCCAGACGTCGTGGCCGCCGTGCTCCAGGCGCTGAGCGACGATGAGGGCGATGTCTTGGTCTTCCTACCCGGTATCGGGGAGATCCGACGGACTGAACGGATGCTGCAGGACACGCTCGGGCCCAACATCGACGTCTACCCACTCGCCGGCGCTCTCACGCTCGCTGAGCAAGATCAGGCACTGGCGCCGTCACCGCCTGGCCGACGACGCGTGGTGCTGTCGACCGACATTGCCGAGACTTCGCTCACCGTGGACGGCGTCCGCATCGTGATCGACAGCGGCCTTGCCCGCGAGCCACGATTCGACCCTCGATCAGGAATGACGCGGCTCACGACCGTGGCGACGAGCCGTGCCTCGGCCGAGCAACGAGCTGGACGGGCGGGGCGCACCGAACCCGGTACCGCCTATCGGCTCTGGGGCAAGCTCGAACACGGCACGCGAACCCGCCACCGGTCACCCGAGATACTGCAAGCCGACTTGGCTGGCTTCGCCCTTGAAATGGCCGCCTGGGGCGCCCCTGACGATCTGCAATTCATCGATCCCCCTCCCGCTGGGGCCCTTGCGCAGGCGCGTGACCTGCTGACCAACCTGTACGCTCTCGACCAAGACGATCAGACCATCACTCCGCTTGGGCGCAAGATGCTTGGTCTCCCCGTCCACCCGCGACTGGCCAGGATGATCGCCGTCGATCAGAGTCCACTCGCCTGTGCCATTGCGGCGCTGGTCGACGAACGCGACATCTTTCGGGGACGACCCGATGACGTGCCGACCGACCTTGCGCTGCGCGTTGGCGTGATCTCGGGGGCGCGCGGACACGACCTCGCTGACCGGGGTGCCGTGCACCGGCTCCGCGACCGTGCCGCCGACCTGGCCCGCCGGGCGGGCCTGCCGTTCGATCGTGGCGCCCTTAATCCCGACCGGACTGGCGCCGTGCTCCTGCTCGCATACCCAGATCGCCTTGCCGCCCTCCGACGCGGCGCGCAGTACCAATTGCGCGGCGGCAGCACCGCCTTTCTCCCCGCCAAGGACTCCCTCGCCAACGAGCAATTCATCGTTGCTGCTGATCTCGACGGAAAACGCGATAACGCGCGTATTCGCCTGGCAGCTGCAGTCGATGCCGACGACGTGATCGCCAACTTCGGCCCCGACATCACCGAGCAACGCACCATCACGTGGAACACAGACCGCAACGACCTCAGTGAGACCATCGAGCGTCGCCTCGGATCGATCCGGCTCGGCAGCCACACCGACCGCCCACCCGCCGGGAAGGCCACAACAGCAGCGCTCCTCGATCGAGTCCGAACAACGGAACTCCGCGTGCTCGGCTGGACGTCAACAGCAATCAGCCTGCGCGAGCGCGTGACGTTTCTCAACGCCAACGTCGGTGATCCCTGGCCGGACTGGTCCGTTACCACCCTGCTCGGTTCGCTCGACACGTGGCTCGGGCCGTACCTACCTGGCGCGCGGGGACGGTCCGATCTCGAACAACTCGACCTCACGACCGTGCTTCGATCCCAGCTGCCCTGGCCCGAGGGCGCACAACTCGACGACCTGGCGCCCGCCGCGCTCGCGCTGCCGACCGGCAGGACCGCACCGATCGATTATTCAGGCGAACAGCCAACCGCCTCGGTGCGCGTGCAGGACCTGTTCGGCAGCACCACCCACCCACATGCCGGAGGCCGGCCGATTCGCCTCGAACTGCTGTCGCCGGCGGACCGGCCCATTCAGGTCACCGCTGACCTTCCCGGTTTCTGGGCAGGTTCCTGGACTGAGGTCCGCAAGGAAATGGCCGGGCGTTACCCCAAGCATCGATGGCCAGACGACCCAGCCGGCGCAGCCCCGAAGCGGATGAAGGATCGTTGAGTGACCGTTGCCGGGCTCCCACTGCTCGTCGCCATCGCGTGCGCGCTCGTCGTGTATGTCGGCACCACGGTGCAAGCGTCGCTCGGGATCGGCTTGGGGATGCTGTCATCTCCGGTTCTGGCACTCGCCGACACCGACTTCATCCCCGTGGCCATCATCATCTCGGTCATTCCGCTGTCGAGCACGGTGGCCTGGTCCGAACGCAAGCACGTCGACCGACGCGGAGCGGCACTGCTCTTGATCGGCCGGATCCCCGGCGTGGTCATCGCCGTTCTCCTCGTGGCCAGCTTCAGCGATACCGCGCTGGGATTGTTGGTCTCCGGCTCGGTCATCGCAGCCGTCGTCGTGTCGGCGGTCGGCCGCAAATTCGTGGCGGGGCCCGCCACGCTGCTCGTTGCCGGCGGCGCGTCAGGCTTCATGGCCACCACAACAGGCGTCGGCGGTCCACCGGTCGCGCTGACATATCAGCACGACACTCCCGAGACGATGCGCTCCACCATTTCGATATTCTTCGCCGTCGGCGCACTGATGTCTTTGGTCGGCCTCGTGCTGGCTGGCGAGGTGAGTCGCCGGTCTCTTGAGTTGACAGCGGTTCTGATTCCGTCGGTGGTGCTCGGCATCGTCACGGCAGCGCGCGTGAAGCATCGGCTCAACGCGGACCTGGTCCGTCCGGCCATCTTCGCGCTCTGTCTGCTGAGCGCCACCGCGCTCTTGATCCGCACGCTCGCCTGAACGCTGTCCTGTCCGCGCACTCGCCCCGCGATCGTGGCACAGTGTGGCAATGGGCTCCTCCCAACACACCTCCCACTCCTCCAGGCGAGTTTCAGTTGTCCTTGCCGGGCTCGCGATCGTGGCTGCCTCGTGCGCCGGATCCGACGGCGACACGGCCGCGACAACACCGGCAACCGAAGCACCCGCTGCGACCGAAGCACCAGTTGTCACCACAGCACCAGCCGACACCGCAGCCCCGGTCGCAACCGACGCACCAACTGACACGGCAGCCCCCGCCGCGACCGAGCCGCCCGAGCCGGACCAAGACCCCGACGTTGATCTTGATCTCGCGCACGGCGACTATGAGGTGGGGGTGCAGACCATCACCATCACTGACACCTCAGGAGGCGATCGGGACCTGACCGTCGACGTGTGGTTTCCGCTCATCGACGGCGCCAGTGACGGCGCTGCGGCACATCAATACACCCTGTTTCCTGACACGTACTACGAGTCACCGTTCGCATTCGCGGTCGGGCCCGAGTCGATCGCATCGGATGGCCCCTTCCCTTTGGTGATTTACTCGCACGGCTCGGGCGGGTTGCGCTACATCCATTCCAACTACACCGAGGCCTTGGCGAGCAACGGCTACATCGTTGCTGCACCTGACCACACGGGCAACACCGCTGTTGATCGCTTGCTCGAGACGGAAGTCGACGGCGCGGTGACTGCATTCAACCGTCCGAACGACGTCCAGCGTGTCATCAACGCCTTTCTCGATCCCGAGAGCACGGAAACAGCCGACTTCGTGGCCAGCGTCAATCCGGGACAGATTGCAGTCACTGGACACTCGTTCGGCGGTTTCACCGCCTACGCAATGGCGTCGGGGTTCTCCAACGAGTTCGGCGAGTTCATCGCTGACGAACGCGTCAGCGCCATCATCACGCTTGCTCCGGCAACGGGCCCGCTCAGCGATGACGAACTGCTCTCAATCCGGATTCCTGCTCTCGTGATGGCCGGCACCGACGACGTCACCACTCCGATCGACCCGAACGTCACGCGCCCCTGGAACCAATCGGCGAGTTCGCCGTCGTATCGCGTCGATCTCACGGCTGCTGAGCACGAGACCTTCACCGACCTGTGCGCCTATCAGGCCTTCCTCCCGACACTGTCGAATGCCCTGCCCATCGTAATCGACACGATCAACGAACGCGACGAGGCGGGCTGCGGCCCCGAGAGCATGCCGATCGAGCGGGCCCAGGCGATCACCAACACCTTCGCTGTGGCATTCCTCGACGAGACATTCAAGGGCAGCGAGATGATCAAGATCGACGAAGTCGACGAGCAGACCGACCTCGTTTTTCAAGCCGAGTAAGTCTTCCGGGCCGAGCAATAGGCTCACGTCCATGGCTGACGCTGACTTCGAATACACCGAGATGTTCCCGTTGGGGCCCGACGAGACTGAGTACCGTCTCGTCTCCGCTGATGGTGTCTCGACCTTCGAGACACCCGAAGGAATCTTCCTCAAGGTCGAGCCGGACGCGATTCGCAAACTCACTGCTGAGGCGATGCACGACATCGCACACTTCTTGCGCACCAGCCATCTTGAACAGCTGCGCAAGATTCTCGACGACCCCGAGGCCTCCGACAACGACAGATTCGTCGCCCTCGACCTTCTGAAGAACGCGGCGATCGCTGCCGGTGGCGTGCTGCCGATGTGCCAAGACACCGGCACAGCGATCGTCAAGGGCAAGAAGGGAGAGTACGTGTTCACCGGCGGCGGCGACGAAGAGCAGATCGCCCGAGGCATCGCCGACACCTACCTCACCACCAACCTTCGCTACAGCCAGATGGCGCCGCTCGACATGTACACCGAGAAGAACACCGGCACGAACCTCCCGGCAGAAATCAAGATCAATGCGATCGACGGCGATGCCTACAAGTTCCTCTTCATGGCCAAAGGTGGGGGCTCGGCCAATAAGAGTTTTCTGTTCCAAGAGACCAAGGCCCTGCTGAACGAAGCCACGTTACTGCCGTGGATCTTCGACAAGATTCAGGCCATCGGTACCTCTGCGTGCCCGCCGTATCACCTTGCGATCGTCATCGGCGGCACATCTGCTGAGATCGCCGTTGAGACTGCCAAGCTCGCCAGCGCCCATTACCTCGATGGACTCCCGACCACCGGTTCGCCGACCGGCCACGCCTTCCGCGACCTCGACCTCGAAGTCAAAGTCTTGGAGCTTGCTCAGAGCACTGGTGTGGGGGCGCAGTTCGGCGGCAAGTACTTCTGCCATGACGTCCGCATCGTTCGCCTCCCCCGGCACGGCGCGTCGTGCCCGGTCGGCATGGCGGTGTCGTGCTCAGCGGACCGCCAGGCGATGGGCAAGATCACCGCGGAAGGCCTTTTCCTCGAACAGCTCGAGACCGACCCGGCGCGCTTCCTCCCCGCAGTTGGATCAGAGGACTTGCTCGACGCCGAGCCGGTCCACATCGACCTCAACCGGCCGATGGACGACATCCGTGCCACGCTCGCTCAACTGCCGGTCACGACGCAGGTGATGCTGACCGGCCCGATGATCGTGGCGCGTGACATCGCGCACGCCAAGATCAAGGAGCGTCTCGACGCTGGTGAAGAGATGCCGCAGTCCTGGAAGGACCACGCGGTGTACTACGCCGGTCCCGCCAAGACCCCTGAGGGCTACGCGTCGGGTTCCTTCGGCCCCACAACGGCTGGACGCATGGATTCCTACGTCCCGGAGTTTCAGGCGGCCGGCGGGTCCATGGTGATGCTCGCCAAGGGCAACCGTTCGCAACAGGTCACTGACTCGTGCAAGGACAACGGTGGGTTCTACCTCGGTTCCATCGGCGGCCCGGCCGCCCGACTGGCGCTGGACAACATCCGGAAGGTCGAGGTGCTCGAGTACCCCGAGTTGGGCATGGAGGCCATCTGGAAGATCGAAGTCGAGAACTTCCCAGCCTTCATCGTCGTCGATGACAAAGGCAACGACTTCTACGCCAAAGTGCGGGCCGAAGCCTCGATGCCTGTCTCGCTGCGCTGACTCAACATCCGGCGAGCGCCTCGCCGATCGCTGCGTCAGCGGCCGTGGAGGTGACAGCGAGGACAACATGGCTGATCGTCTGATCGCTGAGTTGATTTACTCGGCCTGCTGCGCACTGGGCGGAATCGGCATCGAGACCCATCCCGAATTCGAACACGCTGACAAGTAGCCGCTCAGATTCAACGTCTCCGTGACCAAACAGAATGTCGCCGAGGTCCTCATTGGATGGGTCCCTACCCGCCTGATCAAGGAACGGGCACTCGAGCCCATCGACGGGCTGCACACCATCGAGCAGTTGACGCACGACCGCATCATTGATGCAATCTGTCGGCGCCGGAAATGCAGTGTGGCCCACGCCGTTCCACACGATGTCGACAGCGCTCTCCAGCGCCTCGGCAAAGACCGGCGCATGTTGACCCGGAGTCAACGGATCGAACTCGGTACCAATCACAAGAATCGTTGTGGCCACCGCAACAGCCTCGACCGGCGCCAACATTTCTTCGTTGACCGGAATGCTGTCGCAGTACGACCAGTCGTCGATGACGTGTCGGAAGTCGGCGCAGTAGATCACGATGTTTGCGATTTCGAACGGCTCGGCCGGTTCGTCGAGGGCATCGGAGCTGATCGCGGCGTCCGTTGAAACCAGCGACGCAATCGCCGACGCATCGCCTTCAGACGCGTCAGCGACGCCGGTGGCAAGCAGCTCCCAGTCACCGGAATAGCTCATCGACGACGCGATCAACTCGGTAAACGCGTCGTCATCGACCACGTCGGGAGAACCAGCAAAATCGTCGGTGGGCAGGGCTCCGATCGTGTCAACGAGCACGTCGAGCACCGCCGCACTGTCGGCACCCAGTACACACCGATCGCTCGCGTCGCAGAGTTCACTGAAACGCCGGATCGCTCCCGGGGTGCCGTCGGCGGCGTAGTACGGGAATCCTTCTTCGAAGTAGCCATCGGCCGACCCGATCAACGGGTCGGTGGCTCCATCGAGCACGAACCTTCCCACCGTGTCAGGGTACTGAGCTGCATATGCGGCACCGAGCGTGGCGCCATAGCTGTATCCGAGGTAGTCGAGCCGTAGTTCACCGAGCGCCACTCGGATCGCCTCCATGTCGCTCGCCGAGTACGGAACAGCGAGATGTGCGGCGAGATGTGCGGCGAGATGTGCGGCGAGCGGGCCGGTCGCATCGGCACAGGCCTCCATCAGGAAGTCGTCGCTGATGTCTGGGTTG
>Ga0115570_10004185_pt1 | contig 10418 bp, 9 predicted proteins | sample COGITO_mtgs_1205_3_FD_87294 | JGI IMG/M metagenome (GOLD analysis project Ga0115570, IMG submission 87294) | Pelagic marine microbial communities from North Sea - COGITO_mtgs_120524 | ecosystem: Environmental > Aquatic > Marine > Epipelagic | place: Germany:Helgoland, sampling site Kabeltonne... | reverse complement strand
TGTGAGTCGCCGCATACAATTGTCATTCCAGGAAGAGTAAAACCTAGCTCGGGGCCCATAACATGAACGATACCTTGTTCTTGAGATTCAATATCAAATTGCTGAATATTAAATTCATGGCAATTTTTGTCCAGCTCAACCACTTGAATTTTTGATACTTCATCCGCAATGGAATCAGCAGTAAATGATTTACCTCTAATGGTGGGCACATTATGATCGGGGGTGGCTACATTTGCATTAAGCCTCCATGGAGCCAACTTTTTATGCCTCAATCCCTCAAAAGCTTGTGGAGAAGTGACTTCATGGAGATAGTGTCGATCTATATAAATTAAAGCTTCGCCGGAATCAGAGGTATGAACCAAGTGTTCTTTCCAGAGCTTATCGTAGAGAGTATTGTTCATATTATTTAGTAAAAGGCAGAGATTGCTCTACACCCCCACACTGACCTCGGTTTCTTAAGAAATGATCCATAATGACTAAATTGGACATGGCTTCAGCTATTGGCACTGCTCTTAGACCAACGCAGGGGTCGTGCCTACCAGTGACCTCAATGGCGACCTCCTCACCACTTGAGTTAATGCTTTGTCCTTTAGCTTTAATGCTAGAGGTCGGCTTAATTAAAAACTCAATATTGATTAAATCTCCATTAGAAATGCCACCTAAGATGCCACCAGCGTTATTGGAAACAAAACCATCAGAACGAATCTCATCTCTAATTTCTGACCCCTTTAGATCCAAAATATCATCTACATTTCCAATAGAAACAGATTTGACTGCATTGATGCTCATAATAGCTTTTGCTAAATCAGCGTCTAGCTTATCAAACACTGGCTCTCCAAGACCCACTGGACAATTCTCAATACGCACCCCTAACTTAGCGCCAACTGAATTGCCTTCTTGAATAAGGGCAGAAAACATATCATCTAGAAGTGTAATTTTTTGAGCATCAGCAAAAAAATATTTATTTGCCTTTGCATCCTGAGGATTAATTAAATCAGCTTTAATGGAGCCAATCTGACTGACAAAGCCTGTGGTATAGATGCCCACTGAGTTTAAAAATTTTTTTGCTATAGCTCCTGCTGCAACCCTCATTGCTGTCTCTCTGGCACTGGAGCGACCGCCCCCTCTGTAGTCCCTGTGGCCATATTTTGCTTGATAAGTAATATCAGCATGATTCGGTCGAAAGGTATTTTTAAGATTTGAATAATCCTCAGATCTTTGATCCTCGTTATGAATAATCAAGCCAATAGGAGTTCCTGTGGTCTTACCCTCAAATACTCCAGATAAAATCTTAACCTGATCACTTTCTTTGCGTTGCGTTGTGACATCAGATTGCCCAGGCTTTCTTCGATCTAATTCAATTTGAATATCTAGTTCCGTCAATTCTATTTGAGGTGGACATCCATCAATAATGCATCCAAGAGCTTTGCCATGGCTTTCACCAAAAGTAGTAACTTTGAAAAATGTTCCGAATGTATTGCCTGACATAGACGAAATTATAGACTATAAAATAGCATCCATCTTTACCTAATCGCTGATAATCCGCCATCTACAGAGATAGTTTGCCCTGTAATCCAATTCGCTTTTGCAGACAATAAACTATATATAACCCTAGCCAATGCTTTTGGGTCACCAATAGCATTAAGGGGGTGTCTTTCTTCTGAGGCCTTGATTCGTTTCTCATCACTTAAGAGATTGGCAGCCAGAGGGGTATTGGTTAGAGATGGGGCTATACAATTAACAGCGACCCTGGGCGCCAATTCAGCTGCAAGACTCCTTGAAAATCCTTCTAGAGCTCCCTTGGATGCAGCAATTGAAGTGTGAAATGTCATGCCTGTATTGGCTGCAACAGAAGAAATAAAAACAACCGATGCTCCATCATTCTTTTTTAGATTTGGAAGTACTTTTTTTACAACATTAAAGGCTCCCTCAAAATTAATTTTCATATCTGCTTGGATTTCACTGAGCTCCATTCGCTGAATGGATTTTAGGGAAATGGAGCCTGGGCAGTACAACAAGGCATCAATAGATTCTGGTAAAGCATCTAGCTGGGATAAATCATCATTAGGATCTAATTGATAGAAACTGACATCTTCGATTTCTAGATTCGATCGAGAGGTGACTATGGGGTGATCGCCTGCAGCTTTAATTAATGCTATGACTTCCTGACCAATCAAAGAACTACCACCGATAACTAAAATATTTTTTTTCATATTGATCATTTTTTTCTGAATAAAGCTAATACAATAATAAATTGTGATGATTCAAATAAATTCAACCCTAGTCAACAACTTAACTGTATTAGGTTTGGTATTTTTGCTCAATGCGTGTGTCAGTACCAATAATCCCGCACGCTCAAACTCCAGTGACTACGATGTCCAAATTCATAGAGATTTTTGGGGCATCCCTCATATTAAAGGTAAAACAGATATTGATGTGGCCTTTGGCATTGGTCTGTCACATGCTGAGGATGCATATGATGATTTAACTGAGCTTATGCCTCTCTACAGAGGCAATAATGCTGTGGCCAATGGTTTAAAGAATATTGAGACTGATTACCTGGTCAGACTTTTAAAGGTTCACACCAAAGTCAATGAGGTCGCTAAAAAACAGTTATCACCTCAGATACTAGCTATGGCTAAAGCCTATGCAGATGGAATCAATGAATTTGCATTTAATAATCCTGGTAAGGCTAATTTAGCTCTGCATCCTATTATCGCTGAGGATGTGATTGCAGGCTCTTATATTCAACATTTATTCTTTGCTGGCCTAGATAGAGATCTTGCTCAGATTAGCCGCATTGAAAGCAACTCAATTCCTACTGGCTCCAACGCCATAGCTATTAATGGCTCAAAAACTATCTCTGATTCTTCTTTTTTATTGATCAATTCTCATCAGCCGCTGGCAGGCCCAGTGGGATGGTATGAGTTAAATGTAGAAAGTGAGACGGGGTGGAAGGCGCATGGCGGAAATTTTCCTGGATCATTTTTAATTAACGTTGGATTTAATGCCAGTGTTGGATGGGGCGCAACAGTAAATAGGCCTGACGTGCTAGACATATTTCAATTAACAGTGAATCCAGCTAACGAAAATGAATATTTGCTTGATAATGAATGGGTGCCCTTCGAGATAGAAGAAGACTACCTGGAATTTAAGATACTTGGTTTCTTGAAACTAAAGACAAAGCAAAAGTTTAGATATTCTCAATTTGGACCCGTGTTAGAGATAAATAAACAATTTTTTGCTCTCAAACATTCAACAGAAAATTCATTTCGTGAAATTGAGGGCTGGTATCAACTCAGCAGAACTAACAATGTATTTGAATTTGAGCAAGTGTTAGCTCAGAGAAAAATTCCTAGCTTTAATTTTGTAGTTATGGACTCTATGCAAAATATTGGTTATTTTTACAATGGAAGGATTCCCCATAGAGCTGATGCTAAGTTAGCCAAAAATATTATTAGTGCCTCAACCTTAAAGCATGCCTGGTCTGATAAAAAATTAGTGTCTGATCTACCAGTCTTTATTAACCCAGCCAATGGTTGGATTCAGAGCACTAATCAAAATCCTTATGCGGTCATGGGAAGTTATTCCCTTGAATACAAAGCTCCTAAAAAACATGTTGCATATGAGCAACGATTAACAAATCGATCTCATGTTGCAAATGAGCTTTTAGATTCATTGGAACCAATAGATCTTAATCAGTTTATTGAGATAAAGTTTAATAATTCTTATTCCAAAAATTCCAGACAGTTTTTATTTCTAAGTTCAATTGCAAGCAATGATCCTGCAATACAAAATTTAATAACGAAGTGGGACAGAAGCACTGATCAAAATAATGAATATGCAGGACTCGGCGTCTGTTTGATGGCTCAAGAGTGGATCTCGGAAATGAACTCTCAGTCAACTCCAAGTTATCAAACAGTCAAGGCGTCTTGTGATGATCTCTTTAAAACAATTGGTCGGGCGCCTAGCGAAAGGTGGGCCGCCATGAATACAATTAGTCGTAGAGATAGGTCCTATGGTATGCAAGGCTCCGTAGATACTCTGCGAGCAGTTTACGGGACTCCCAATAAAGAAACCAAAAGCCTAGATATGTCTGGAGGCGATGGCCTTTTTTATATCATGGCAGAACAAAAGGATGGCAGAACAATTTACGGAATGCATAATTTTGGTGCATCCAGAAATCCTGAATCAGTCCATTACTCAGATCAAGTCTTCCTATTCAGTAAAGAAGCTTTGCGGTATGTGCCTGAAAACCTCTAAAAAGAATTTGTGTCTACGGCAAGCATTGCCTGAAAATCTAAAACACTCATAGCCTCTAGAGATTGTTGGTCTAAGCATTTAACAAGAATGCTTTCAGCAGTTGACTCATCAAAGCTCTTGAGTAGATTAGTTTTAAATTTTTGCTCTAAGACTGGTATGCCCTCTTCTCTTCTTCTTTTGTGCCCAATTGGGTACTCGACTTCTACAATATCTGTGGAAGAACCGTCATTAAAGAAAATTTGGATTCTATTAGCAATTGATCTTTTGTCGGCTTCAAGATATTCCTGTGTGTACCTTGCATCTTCCTGGATAGTCATCTTTTCTCTCAATGCGTCAACTCTTGGGTCTGCTGCTACATCATCCTCATAATGCTCTGCAATCAAATCACCATGGATCAAACCTATGGCAATCATATATTGCAGACAGTGATCTCGATCTGCAGGATTATTTAAAGCCCCAGATTTAGAAATAATTCTAATAGCCGACTCATGGGTGGTGACTTCAATATTGGCAATATCGTCAAGTCTATCAATAATTTGAGGATGCAGGGTCACAGCAGCCTCAACAGCTGTTTGAGCATGAAATTCTGCAGGAAAACTAATCTTAAACAGCACGTTCTCCATGACATAGGTTCCAAGGGGTTGGCTTAAAGCAAGTTTTTTTCCGCCAAATGATACATCTTCAAAACCCCAAGTGGGTGCAGACAGAGCCCCTGGATAACCCATTTCTCCAGATAATGTAATAAGCGCTAATCTCACTGCTCTGCTTGTTGCATCACCAGCTGCCCAGCTTTTTCTGGAGCCTGCATTAGGTGAGTGACGATATGTTCTTAGACTTTGGCCATCTACCCAGGCTTGACTGACTGCATCAACAATTTGGTTTGTCGTTCCACCAAGTAATTTTGTTACCACTGCTGTTGACGCAACTTTAACAAGAACAACGTGGTCTAAACCCACTCTATTAAAACTATTGGTAAGTGCTAAAACCCCTTGAATCTCATGAGCCATAATCATGCACTCTAAGACATCTCTCATGGTTAAAGGGTCTTTTCCAGATGCTACATTTTCTTGGGATACATAATCTGCTATGGATAAAATGGCACCTAGGTTATCTGATGGATGCCCCCACTCAGCAGCTAGCCAAGTATCGTTATAGTCCAACCAACGAATAATACAGCCAATATCAAAAGCACCTTTAACTGGGTCTAATAAAAAATTAGTGCCAGGAACTCTCACGCCATGAGGAACAGTAGTGCCTGAAACAATGGGTCCAAGCATTTTTGTGCATGCTGGAAATGTTAGTGCTAAAAGTCCACATCCTATGGTATCTATCAAGCAGTTTCTTGCTGTAGACAAGGCTAGCTCTGAATTAACATCCTGAGTTGACACGTAATCTGCTATTTGGACAAGCAAAGAATCTGGATCAGGCCTTACATTTACCTCTACATTATTTGACATCTTTTACTCCCTATCTTCAAGATCTACCCAAACAGAGCTTTCAGGACCCGTGTAGTCTGCGCTTGGTCTAATAATTCTATTGTTGGCTCTCTGCTCCATGCAATGAGCAGTCCAGCCTGTCACACGAGACATCACAAAAATTGGAGTAAATAGCTTGGTAGGAATGCCAAGATAAAAATATGCAGATGCATGGAAAAAATCAGCATTTGGAAATAATTTTTTTTCATCCCACATCACCTTCTCTACTTCCTCTGAGACTTGGTACAAAGAATCATCTCCATACACAAGGGACAGTTCTTTTGAGAACTCTTTAATAACAGCATTGCGAGGATCGCGCTCTGAATATATTGCATGACCAAAACCCATGATTTTGCCTTTATTAGCTAGCATATCTAATATCTTTTCTCTGGCCTCATCTCTAGTGGTCCAATTCTCAATCATCTCCATTGCGGCTTCATTAGCGCCTCCATGCAAGGGTCCCTTTAGAGATCCAATGGCCGCAACGACGCAAGAAAAGATATCAGACATAGTGGATGCACAGACTCTAGCTGTAAATGTTGATGCGTTGAATTCATGTTCAGCATAAAGGACCAGGGATGCATCCATCACTCTTCTATGCAAGTCTGATGGGGTTTTGCCGTGAAGAATGTGCAAGAAATGGCCGGCCATGGTCTCCTCATCATTGATCAAGCTAATCTCCTCATTCTCATGAGTAAATTTATACCAATATGTGACAATCGATGGCATGGTCGCAACCATTCTATTAATTGAATGCATCTGATTGTCTATGGAATCTTCTGGCTCGAGGTTGCCTAACATGGAGCAACCCGTTGCCATGACTGCCATCGGATGGGCTGAGCCAGGTATCTCTCTAAGAACTTTCTTCAAAGAGTCCGGAAGATCTCTTTGGCTTTTTAATAAGTTTTTATACTCAGCTAACTCTGATGCGTTAGGTAACTTGCCATACAGCAAAAGATAAGCAACTTCTTCAAAGGTCCCCTTCTCAGCTAAAGTCTCAATTTTATGGCCTCGATAAGCTAACCCTTCTTCCTGCCCAACCGTACATAGAGAGGTTTCTCCTGCTACTTGCCCACGTAAACCCGCGCCTTCTAGTTTCTTTACCATTTTACTTGTTCCCCTTTCTTGAAAATAATTCATCGAGTTTTTGCTCGAAAGAATGATAGTTTAAATATTCATACAGCTCATCGCGAGTTTGCATAAGTTCGATTGATTTTTTTTGAGTACCATTGGCTGCAATGTCTTTATAAACAGACTCAGCAGCTTTATTCATAGCCCTAAATGCTGAAAGTGGAAATAGCATGATGTCAACGCCCGCAGTCGCTAGTTCCTCGGCTGTAAACAGTGGAGTTTGACCAAACTCAGTAATATTAGCCAAGACGGGAACCTTTAAAGCATCTTTGAGACTTCGGTAATCTTCAAGGCTATTTACTGCCTCTAGAAATAATCCATCAGCTCCAGCTGCTATGTATTCTTCACAACGTTCAATCGCGCCGCTCATGCCCTCATTCGCAAAAGAATCTGTTCTTGCCATTATAAAAAAGCTCTCGTCCGTTCTGCCGTCTACAGCAGCTTTAATACGATCACTCATTTCAATTTTATCCACCAGGCTCTTGTTAGGCCTATGGCCACACCTCTTCTGTGCGACTTGGTCTTCAATGTGAACTGCAGCAACATCAGCCGCAATCATCTCTTTGATTGTCCTGGCAATGCTAAATGCACCACCAAAACCAGTATCAATATCAAGTAAAAGAGGTAGATCAGTTGTTTGAGTGATTCTTCTAGCATCTTCCACAACATCATTTAAGGTAGTAATGGCCAGATCAGGCAATCCAAAAGAAGCATTCGCAACACCAGCACCCGAGAGATATAGAGCTTTGTGACCGGCAGATTCCGCCATTTTTGCACAATATGCATTGACTGCACCAACAACCAAAAGAGGATTGCTGTCAGCAATAGCCTGTCTAAATTTTTTGCCTGGGGTATTCATTCGTGAGTATTGTACTTTGCAGAGGTAGTGTTTCCCAAATTAATTATAGAATTTAATTCCTCTAATAATTCGATCTTTGTTGTTGGCTTGTCGCCATTTGTTAGTATCTCGAAGGCTGTAGACGCATCCACAATACTCCTGCTGATAAAATTCTTCTCGCTTAGAAATCTCAATCATGCGAGCTGCGCCGCCCTTTTTTCGCCAATTAAAGTCCCAATATTGCACATCCTTATATCTGTCCGCTGCTTTATGACCAGAGTCATTGATTTGGTTCATGTCTTTCCAGCGAGAGATGCCTAGAGTTGTGGCGTAAACCTTAAAATTATTTTCTTGAGCGAATAAAGCGGATCTTTCAAATCTCATATCAAAACATTGTGTGCATCGGGCGCCTCGTTCCGGCTCATCCTCAAGACCCTTGATTCTTTCAAACCAATTATCTTTATCATAATCAGCGTCAATAAAATTAAATCCTAACTTGTCGCAAAACCTCTTATTTTCATCCTTGCGAATCTCATACTCTTCTTGAGGATGAATATTAGGGTTATAAAAAAATACTGTAGTTTTAATTTCTGAAATGGCAACAGCCTCCATAATCTCTCCCGCACAGGGAGCGCAGCAACTATGCAGCAGTAACTCCTTTTCTCCTCCAGGTAACTCAAGCTCTGGTCTTGAATAATTTTCTACAGAAAAAGGATTGCTCATGCGCGTGATTGATTTGCCATCAAGGCCACTTGAAGATCTTGATAGCTTTGAAAGCTCGGAATATCTGGAAAGGAGCTTGAAATACTTTCTGGTGCATTGATAAAAAAGCTGTGGTCTGCCACTTCGAACATTTGAGTGTCGTTATAGGAATCTCCTGCTGCCAAACACTTGTAACCCATGGCTTGAAAACCAAGGATGGCTTGTTTTTTTGCCTGAGAATGCCTGAGTTTATAACCAAGAATATTTCCTTCGCCATCAACATTAAGGGTATGGCATAAAAGCAATGGATGGCCCATTTTCTCCATCAAAGGGAAGGCAAATTCATGAAAAGTATCAGACAAGATCACGACTTGAAAGTGCTTTCTAATTTCTTGAAGAAAATCTAAGGCACCTTCAAGTAGGTCTAATTTTTTTGCAGCAACCAAGACATCTGCCAGTTTAAGATTATGCTTCTTCATAATTCCAAGACGATAATCCATTAAATCAGCATAAGATGGTATGTCTCTAGTTGTTTTATTTAGCTCATCTAAGCCCGTATCAAGGGCAACTTGCTCCCATATCTCTGGAGTGAGAGTGCCTTCCATGTCAAAACAAACAATATCCATGCTATTTCCTATTTTTAATTCCAAATGGTACATGAGCTGAAGTAACTTTTGCAGACGCATCATCAATATTTTGCTGTTGGTCATCAAAGAAAATATCTGCTTTAAATGATTGTAGAAACTCTGCTTTATTCATTCCTCCTAGGAAAAGAGATTCGTCAATTCGCACGCCCCATTTTCTTAAAGTTTTAATTACCCTCTTGTGGGAAGGCGCAGACCTTGCGGTAACCAATGCAGTCCGTATAGGACATTCATCTGGATTCAATTCAGATTGCAGTTTATTGAGCTCAACTAAGAATGATTTAAAGGGGCCGGCCTTTAGCATGGATTTCTTTTTGCGCTCATTATCCATAAAAGCCTGCAAGCCTTCTGCTGCAAATATTTTTTCAGACTCATCAGAGAAAATGACTGAGTCCCCATCAAAAGCTATTCTTAGTAACTCATCAGATTTTTTAGATTTTTTAGCTTTAGACGGGATAATCCTGGCTGACGGCACACCATTTTCAATAGCCATTTGAACGTCACCTTTGCTGCTAGATAAAAACAAGTCAACCCCAAAGGCTTTAACATACTTGTATGGACTTTCTCCGCCACAAAAAACAGCTCGGCTAATTTTTAATTTGTGAGCTTCTATCGAGTTAAAAACGCGAAGGCCAGTATCAGCTGTATTTCTAGATAGCAAGATAACCTCGACCCTATCTCCGTCATCGTAAAAATTATTAATTTTTAAGATCTTGGTGACCAGATTAAATGCTTCACCAGGATCAAGGATCTGATCCTCGTTTTGTATTTGATATTCTCTATACGCTTCAATGCCCTGTTTTTCAAAGATTTGATGACTTTGATTTAAGTCAAAAAGTGCTCTCGAAGATATCCCAACAACTAATTTTGAATTCATATTAAATAAGTAAAGTTGCCATTAAAGTTTAAAATTCATATACTGTAAAAATATACAGTATAAATATTATGAAAGAGTTAACAAAACAACAGTCAAAAGTTCTAGCTTGTGTAGAAGTTTATCTTAATAAAACAGGTTTTCCACCAACCAGAGCTGAAATCTGTAAAGAGCTTGGATTTAAGTCACCCAATGCTGCTGAGATGCACTTAAGAGCGCTAGAAAAAAAAGGCTATATTGCAATTCAAAGTGGATCCTCAAGAGGCCTGTCAATTGTTAAAAGTCAGCAATCATTTGAACCTGTTAGCGATAGCGTTCCAGTTATTGGTCTAGTTGCTGCAGGGTCGCCGACTTTGGCCGAAGAAAACATTGAAAAAAGAATTTCATGCGATCCAAGTCTCTTTGCAGAAGGATTTGATTATTTTTTAAAGGTCAAAGGATTGAGCATGATAGACGCAGGCATTCATGAAGATGACTTGGTGGCTGTTAAG
>Ga0115570_10004177_pt1 | contig 10432 bp, 3 predicted proteins | sample COGITO_mtgs_1205_3_FD_87294 | JGI IMG/M metagenome (GOLD analysis project Ga0115570, IMG submission 87294) | Pelagic marine microbial communities from North Sea - COGITO_mtgs_120524 | ecosystem: Environmental > Aquatic > Marine > Epipelagic | place: Germany:Helgoland, sampling site Kabeltonne... | reverse complement strand
TAGCTAGTTTTAATCAAGGACAAAGTGGTGCTTCCGGAAGTGGTATGGGGGGAGTGCAAGCTGTAAATATGTTAAACAATGAGTTAGACTTAGAAACAAATGAATTTGACCAATTAAACCAAACTGTTACTAAAGCTAAAAAAGCAGGTAACATAATTGGACAAGGAAGACAAGCTATTCAAACTGCTAGAGGTATTAAAGAAGCAGGAAACCTAGCAGCAAATGCAGGAGGAGATGTTGCAAATTTATTAGGAGGCTTAGGACAAGTAGGTACAAAGGGAGGAGGTAAAATGGCTGCAAAGCTAGCAGCTATGAATTCAGGAAAAGCTGCAGGCTTCATGGCTTCAGGCGCAGGTGCTGCAGCAGGAGCTGGACTAGGAGTAATAGGAAAGCTCATTCAAGAAAAAGATAAAAAAGATGGTAATTACAGCACTTTAGGTGCTATGGGAGGAGGTGCTATGCAAGGGGCATCAATAGGTATGATGTTTGGTCCAGTAGGAGCAATTGCAGGAGGAGCTATTGGCGCGGGAATAGGTGCTTTACAAAAAAAGAAATTTGAAGAGCAAGCTAGAGCAGAAGAGTTACGAAAGAAAAAAGAAGAAGACTTAGATAGAAGCAACAGGCAAGCTGCAGGCAGAGCCCTTTTAAAAACTTTTCCAGTTCAAGGAATTCAAGAACAAATATACGCACTTGGTGGAGAAACAGGAGATGTAGAACCTCCTATAGGACCTCCTGTAGAACCTCCTGTAGCTATTGCTGGTGCTATGCCTACAGCACTAGAACTTGCTGCCGCCAATCAAATGAATCGTATGACTGATCCTAGAACAAGGGAAATAATGACAGAACATCATCCCTTAGCCGCAGAGTTTATTGATAATGATTTAATGAATATTAATAAACGCACTTGGCTTAAAAGTCAGAATGAAAAAAATCCTACAGACCGACCTGCTTGGAGTTCTGCTACAGTATCAAACCTTATGACTCAAGCGTATCCTGGATTTAAAAAATCTATGGCACATGCAGGATATATGCAAGACATTATATATGGAAAGAATAAAGCAAATTTTAAAGCTAAACGTACAAGCGGGCTTAAGGATTACCCAGATGGTACAGTCATAACAGTGGGTCGTGGTCCTAATAAAGGTAAAAACTTTGGTCAATTAAAGAGAACAGTAAAAGATTATGATCCAAATGTAGCTATGCCAACGCATGGTGCAGTTATTACAGGTTCTTATACGGATAAAGATGGTAATGTTATGTATCAGGTACAAGGAGGTAATGAGGGTTTTAGGCTGCCTGACGGTTCTGTCGGACCTGAAGGAACTGAAACTCTAGGTCTTAAAAATATGTCTGCCCAAGACATTCAAAAGCATTTCCCAATGGCTTTACTGCCGCCTAAAAAAGCACACGGTGGTTTTACTAATCCAACCGCTGCGCCTCCTACAATTAATATAGATCCAAGGATGTTAAATTTAAATGAAACCTTGTCTGAGAAAGTATCAAATATGGCTCCTAGCAATGATAGATTAATATCTTATACTAACCAAGAGATGCAGAATAATGAAAACCGTGCTTTAGCTAAGCAGTCACAAGAGTCTGTAAATCAAAATATATCAAACTTTGCAAACTTTCACAAAGAAAAACCTTTAGATGCAATAGGTATGGATTTAGCAGTAATGGGACAAGTTCCCATACTTGGAGAAGTAGCTGATTTAACCAACGCTGGATTAAGTTATGGCAGGGCTGGTTATAATTACCTAGCTGGAGATACAGCTAAAGCTAAAGAGCAAACTGCTTTAGGAACCTTAAGTGCTGCATCCGCAATACCATTTCTAGGAAATGCTACAGGTGCAGCTAGACTAGCACATGGTGCTCATAAACTTGCACACGGTGCTCATAATATTGAAAAAGGTGTTATTGGAGCCAAGGCTGCTAAAGCTGCCAACTACGAGTCTAAATATAGAATGGGAGGATATACTTCAAATCCAGAATATCTTGCAGAAGGAGGCGAAATAATTCAACACGCTCCTGGAGATCTTCCTGCTACAGACAATAATGGGACTGTTACTCCTATTACAGATACTATTGCAAAAATAAATGGAGATAAACACATTGCTCAAAGCGGAGGAGTAGGTATGGAAGGAGAAGAACCTGCACGTATATACAGTGATCAATTAAAAGTTCCTGCAGATTTAGTAAAACAATTATCAAAATTATAATGGCACGCAAAAATACTTATGCTTCCGTTATGGATGGCATGTCTAAAAAACTTAAAACGTATGAAACTCGTTATAAAAAAGCAGAACAACAAGGAGATGAAGTTGGAATGCAAGATTATCAACGACGTATACAAAAAGTAAATAAAGGCATAGACTTGTTGTTTAATACACAAGAACAATCTAAACAAGCTGTTCCTATGATGGGGTACGGAGGTAAAACCAAGTACGCAGACGGAGGCTTAACAGAACAACAGTATGCTCAATGGAAGATGATTAACAGCCTTCTTCCTCAAGAGCGAAGTCCTGATGAAGTCAGGCAGTTTCAAGAATTATCTGCTGCAGTAGAAGAAGCACAAGCATTAGGTTGGAATGAAAACTTAGGATTTAATCCTGATGGAACTATAGGAAACGTTATGCAAGGCGCACCAGTTGTTGAAGAACCTTCTTCAGTCCCAACAGGTGGGCCATCTATTACTCCTCAAGGGGCACTAGATAAAATGAATAACAGTAACAACATGCAGGTTGATCCTGCAGGAGGCATAAATTCTTTTGTTCCTCAATTCAGCCAAGTACAAGAACCGACTGTAGCTGACCCAGCAGCTGCATCTGCTCCATCTAATGCATCTGCTCCTGTAGAAAGAATACCGCCTTCTAGACCTGAAACATTTACTAATCCATATAATGGTCAAACATATCCTGTTACAGATAAAATGTGGCAAGATATGCAATCTAATTCAGGAGTATTTGGTCAAAACATGCAACTAGGTAATTATGATGATTTGCTTACAAACTCATCTTCTCCTAGTCCAAGTGCTCAAAGTATGGGGTTAGGCACTCCTGCAATAATGGGAACAGCACCATTGCCTCCAGATTTTCAAACGTTTACAGGACCTTATGAAACTATTAATCAAAATGTAGATCCCACGACTACTCAAGTACCAAACGTTGGCACAGGTGTTAATAATATTGCAACTGGAACTATTGATCAAAAAACTTCAGGGTTAGAAGATATAGATATTGGAGGAGGAACTGTTGTAAACAGGTCGGGACAAGACACATACACAGGTCCAGAAACAGGTCAAGAAACAGGAAATAAAGATGGAAACTTAACAAATCTTTTTCAACAATTAACTGGTAGTCCAAATAAATTAGCTCAATACGGGCAGTTTGTTCCTGATATTTTAGCTTACGCTCAAATGAGTAGAGCAAAGGCTCCTGCAGATATGCCTTCTCAAACGGTAGCTCGAATGAATACCGATCTTAATTTTAATCCACAAATTGCTCAACAAAGAGAAAAATTAGCTGCATCTGAAGCCAGTATAGATAGTTCAGTAGCTAATCCTATTGTTCAAGCAGCATTAAAAAGAAGTGCTAGAAATGAAGCAGCTGCAAAAGAAGGACAAATATTAGGACAAGAAATGAATGTAGAATCTAATCTTCAAAACCAATACGCACAGAATATTGCAAATACTACAAATACAAACAATTTAATAGGTGCTCAAAACAAGCAACAAAATATTGATTTTACAAATGAGAAGCAAGCTGCTCAAGCTAGAATGCTTCAACAAACTGGACTAAAGGCTAGCCAAATTTATGGAGAGAATCAAAACAGAGAACTAGATTTAAAAAAATTAGGATTATCTAGTTTAATGTATGATGGAAATTTGCAGAATAGAATGGGAGGCAATTTTAATGAAATTTTATCAATGCTAAATTCGGGGCGATGACAAGCCTTCTTCCAATTTAGCTCAGGGGAAGGAGGTAACAAATATAATAGAGCAACCAAATAGTCAAGAAAAAATAGCAACACAAGTAGGGCAACAAGTTTTTAATGAGGATATTATAGATCCTAGTATGTATCCAGAGTTAATTGATTCTAAGAATTCAAATAGTCTTGCTAATCCTATTATAGAGTCTATGAATACTTTAGACCCTACTACTATTGAAAACGTAGATATTACTCGTCCAGAACCAGGCACAAATAATTCTGTACTAGAACCAAATCCTAGTCCTATAGATGTAACTACAGCTCAAACGCAAAGTGTACAACAAGCACAAAAGGTGGGACCTGCTACAACACAAGTTGTACAAAATGCAACTGCAAATGCAAGTCCAAACAATCCACTTCCAATTGCTGCACAATATTTAGGCATTAATGAATTAGATCCAGAAGGTGTTGAGTTACGAACTAAGCTTTGGGACAATATACATGGAATAGATAGTGATAAATCAAATCAAGCTATTGATTCTAACTTTGCTTGGTGTGGTGCATTTGTAGAATATGTATTAGATAGTATGGAATCTTTAGAGACTTTAGACACAGGTGCAGGATGGGCTTCTAATTGGCAAAAAGTAGGAACTGAAGTTTCTGGAAAAACTATTAATGAACGATTAAATAATGCAAAAGCTGGAGATATAGTTTTAGTAAAAACTAAAACTGGTAGTAAAAGACACGTAGCATTTTATGCAGGACATGATCCTGCTACTGGTAAAGTAAAACTTCTTGGAGGAAATCAAGGAGATAAAGTTTCAATTATACCCTGGTCTTCAAGCGGAATATCTAATATTCGTAGAATTAGAATGGACGAAATATCAAAAGAAGAGCAAGAAAGAATTAGTAAATTAATGATAACTACATCTGACAAAACCCTTTAAGTATTATGAGTATTTTTGACAAGTATAATGCAAACCCGTATGTATCTACATACGCAGGTGCACCTGTAGCAGAGTACCAGCAAGTATCTGGTGCGTTGCAACAGAGGATGGATCAAAATTTAGCTAAGTCAGATCAGCTTGAAATAGCTATGAAAAATCTAGAAGTTTCAGATGTAGATGAAGATTATAAAGCTCAAAAAATTAAGGAATACCAAACTCAATTAGAAGAAATTGCTCAAGCTCCCGAACATTCAACTCAAAAAGTTAGAGCGCTATCTAAGCAGCTTGCTACAGATGAAGGTTTAAAAGAAGCTCAAGCTAATAAACAACGTATAGCTGCAATACAAAAAGAAATAGCTGAAGGCGATTATAGCGATTTTCAAATAAGAAAGTTTAATGAAGAACTAGCTAACTACAAAGAAAAAGATGAAAACGGATTAAGTGGCATTGCAGCTGGCAGAAGATTTGGTGCTGTAAATTTCTACGAAGAAAGAGATTTAAATACAGAAACTTTAGATCAAGTAAAAGGAATACTTGGAGAAAAGTTTGGAGCATATGAAAGAGACAGTGCAGGTGAGTTAGCAACTACTCAAGGTGAGTCGATATCTGAAGATCGAGTGCGTGGTGTTGCTCAAGGTGTTTTGTCTAATAGTAAAGTAATGAGACAAGTTGCAGATGAATATAAATTAGCAAAAGGATTGCCGTCTAATGAAAATTTAAGCACTGAAAAACATTCAGAAGGATTGCAAGAATTTTTTAATTCTCGTTACGTAGATCCAGCTATTGCTAAATTTGTTAAAACGGATAAAAGAACAACTGCAAAAACTGGAAAAACAACAGCTTACGGTAGTTATAAAGTAGATGGTAGCAGTTTAAGTAATGCTGTTGCCGCTCCTAGACAAAGCCAATTAATGAAATCTAAATTTACAGATGATATAGAACCAACGGAAGCTTATGCAACTCTTAAAGAGCTAGAAAGAAATTTGAGCAACAATACATACAATAATATTAATGAAATGGTAGAAGTAGAAAATACTATAACAGAATTAAAAGGAACTCTTCGAAGAGTTTTAACTAACGAAGATATTATTACAGATGCAGAAACCAGAGAGATTCTTGCAGGTATTGAAGATGATGATGAACTTTGGAAGTTAGTAAACCCTGCAGGAGATATGGATCATCTTGAGCAAGTTTTAAGTCAAATAAACCTTGATGAAGATATGCCATTTGCTATGGGTGCAAGAGAGCTCGCTCAACAAGGTTTTGATTTTGCGGAAATGCAAAAAATTCAAACTGAACTTACAGAAAAACATGGACCCCAAGTAGCAACTGCATATGTAAACGCTGTTAAGCCAAACAACTTACAAAATGCTGCTAAAGATAGACTACGTTATCAAAAAAATGCTCAAGGTGTAAACTATGGTACAAGAATTCCTAAAGATCTTTTACAACAAACTATGAAAGAGATTAAAAGAGAACGTCTTGAAGATTTAAGGAGTAACTATAATACAATAACTGAAGGTGAAACAGGAATTGCTTTAAAAAACATTGAGCAAATTCTTATACAAAATGGAATGGACGAGGGTATTGCTAGAGATCGTGCTGTAAAGTTAAAAGCACGCCTTGATGATAGCATGTTTAAAACTACTTATTCTAATGCATTAGAAGACGGCATGTTAGATGTAGGAGTAAAAAGACAAAATGTAAATGCTAATTCTATACTGAACGACAGTCAAATAGAAGTTATCAGTGGTCAAATTGCATCATTATTTAATACTGACGATGGCGATTTAAGTTTTTTAGAAGCATTTGAAGTTCTTGATTCAAAATCAGGAGAGGCACAAGCTTTAGAAAATCCTGACAAGTTTGTAAAAGAATATCAAGTAGAGAATTTAGTTCTAGATGGAATAGATGCAACTAATGGAATGGGTTTTGTAGAACTTTTAATTCCTGCTCGAAAAGACGGAGAACCACCTAAACGAATAGCTATAGATTTAGATGACGATGTAATGAACAACGCTCGTTTTAATATTGCTAATAGTGCTGGTGCAAAAGCTTCTGCATATGAACTAATGGAAACAACAAGTCCTGAACAAGAAGCTCTAAGACTAGCTGAGATACAGTCAGCTAGAGCAGTTCAATTTAATTTTGAATCGGGCGAAATACTTAATGAAATTTCTAGAACGTCTGTATTAAATGCAAGCGCAGGTAGTAGTGATCGTCAAGCTATAAAATCAAATCTAATTGTTGCAACGCTTGGAAATATATATGCTATGAAAAATGCAGATGAGCAGCTTTATTTTGAAGACGAAGACGGTCGCAACATATTTGCAGACGAGATAAAATTTGACAATGTACAGCAAGGATGGGGAGCTTTAATGAAAAAAGCTAAAACTAAGTTTAATTCAGCTTCTGAAGCTTTAAATTCGTAACACTATGGAAGATAATCCAATTGCACTTACTACTCCAACTCCTCCAGTTCTTGAAAGTAATGTTCTAGAAGATGCAACTTTACAAGCAAGAAAAGAAGGTGTTTCTAAAAATTCTGGTAGCAACATAGACTTTAATTCACAAAATCCAATAGACCGTGTAGGTTCTGGATACGGTGCTGTCTCTGGATATCAGATAGATAAATATTTAGGTGCAACCCCGTATTTTGCTGATTTACAACACAGAGATGCTCAAGCAGCCAGAAGCCAAAGTCTTGGATCTGCATTAGCTAAAGGATTGTATCAAGGTGTAGTAGGTGAAGTTATTGGTGGAACTTTAGAAGGAGTAGGAGCACTAGGAATGCTTGCTACAAGCGAAGAAAACTTTTTGTACGAAATGGGTCAAGGCATTCGAGAAGGTGCTGAAGAAGACGCATTTATAATTCAACAAGAACCAGGTAAAGCATTTGCTTTTAATGATTCAGGCTGGTGGGCTAGCAATATACCTAGTTTGCTTTCTACATTAAGTATGCTTATTCCAGGTATGGGAGTAGGCAAAGTTGCAACTCTTGCAGGTAGAGGTTTAGCTGCTGCAGGTAGAGCTGGAAGAGTTGCTAAAGTTCGTAAAGCTGCATCTAATGCAGATGAAGCAGCAAAAATCATAAAAGGCATGGCGGGTGCAGAAGCTAAAGCTGCAACACAAGCTGAACGTACTACAAATACAATAGCTACTGCTATGGGTATGCGCCATGCTGAAAATATTAGAGAAGCGGTTGATGTATCTAAACAAGCGGAAGATGATTTTTTGCAAGCAGATTTAGACATTAATGAAATGCAAGGCACTGAAGCGTATAGAAAATTTATAGCTTCAGAAAAAAGAAAGCCTAGGAATAAATATGAACTTGCTAAATATGTAGGAGGTGTTGCTGCTAAGAATGCTTATTCTGTAAACTCTGCTAATATCGTTTTTGATCTTGCACAAACGGCTATGATATTTAAGCCGTTTAAAGCTGTAACTCGCGGTGCAAAAGCTACTACAGCTCAAGCAGCAGAGGCAGCTAAAAAATTAGGTAAAAAAGTAGTTAAAGAAAGTACGGGTACAGGGACTACACGGTTTTTAGATAAAATAGCTCCTTTAAAAGAATTTGGATTAGGTATGGCTTCTGAAGGTGCAGAGGAAGCCGTCAACTTTATTGGTAGTGAAGAAGGATTATCTTATGCAGAAGAGTTGAGAGGAGTTGAAAGAGCTGATTTTTCAGAAAGACTTTCAGGCTATTTAGCAGACGATCATCTTTGGGAAAGTGCGTTTTGGGGAGCTATAGGTGGAGGTGTATTTCAAGCTGTAGGCGGTGCATTTGGTAAAAAACAAAACGCTTTATTACGATCATATGAAGAACGTATTAAAACGCAAGAATACTTTGCTACCGAAATTAAAAAAGCAGAAGAATCAGGGGACTTTAAAAAAGCAGAACAGCTTAAAGGTCAGATGATTACAAGTTTAGCTGTAAAAGCAGCTCAATCAGGTAGGGTTGATTCCTTACTAGCCCAGCTTAATGACGATTCGTATATAGAAGAATTAGCTAAAACAGGTTTAGGTACTGTTGAAGAACTAGTTGAAAAAAGAGCTGAAATCATACAACAAGTAGAACAAGTAGAAGCTAGATATAAAGAAGCAGTTACTTGGGCTGAAAAGAATGGCATGGATTCCTTTGCTAAAGGAGCATATCTAAACGATAGTTTAAGAGCTCATAGCATTGTTGCCCATAGTGATTCTATATTATCAAAACTAGATGAGTTAGATAAATTAGGAAATGAAGAGCAGATTTTAGCAGCTAAAATTCAATTACTTGAAGAGATTAAAGATTTGCCTAAAGAAGAAAGAGCTTTGTACAAAGACATAGTCTTAGAGATTATGGATGAAAAAGCAGCATATGAAAAGAAAAATGAAGGAGGTGTAAGAACAAAAGCTAAAGACTTAAATCATGATTTACAACAGCGAGTTACGTTAGAAGCTATGCGCCGCGTTGCTGAAAATCAGATTAGTAATATGAAATCAGATCGGGCACGTGCTTCTTATATGGAAAGAGGAGAAGCCGCACGCAAAACTGAATTTGAAAAGTTTAAGAAAAGAACTATTGAAGAAATAGCTCAAGAAAATAATAAACAACGTTTAGAAGACATTGTAAAAACTGCTAAGAGAACAAAAGATTCAGACTTACAAAAAGCAGCAGAAGCACGATTGCAAGAATTACAAGATGAACAAAAGTTAGACGATGAATTAAAAAACTCGGATAAACCTTCTGACAATACTTCTGAAGATCCTTCTAATCCAAATGAAACTACTGAAGAAGTTGAAGAAGTTGAGGAAGTTGAAGAGCCTGAAGAAACTACTACAACTCCTGAAGAGGAAGACGGTCAATTAAATTTGTTTGAGCCCGAAGAAGAACCTGTTCCAACAAAGCCTGAAGACCCGCCTACAGCTGATTTAAGAAAGCCTTTAGGAGATTTAGAACCATTAAATGGTTTGTTAGAACGTATAACAGACGAAGGAGTTGAATCACAAACCTATTATATAGGCTGGTTAGAAAATAAAATAAAAGAATTAAAATCAGAAAGAAACAAAGTTAACAAGCAGAAAAGAGAAGCTAAAAAAAATAACTTTGAAAATCTAGAAGCACAATATTTACAACAGCGTAATGAGATTACAGCTGAAATAAAATTATTAACTACTTATTTAAACTCTGTAAAAAATCTAGTTGTTTCTGATTTAATGCCGCCTCCTTCTAAAGAAGGAAAGTATTCTCAAGAACAAATTGAGCAAATGCAGGCAGCAGCTGATTTAGAACAAGGAACTAAAATATTTTTAAATGAATTGTTTGGCTCATTTTTAAAAGAAATGACTGCTAATGCTACTCAGGTTCATGGGTTATCTTTTAATGAATGGCGATTAAAAGAAGGCAAATCTGAAATTGTATTAAATGAAGAAGATGAATTAAAGTATGAAGCGCTTCAAGCAGCTTTAAATGGCGAAGCGCAAGCTATAGAAATTGAAGAAGTTACAGAAATTCTTACTGCAGAGGAAGAGCGAGATTTAAAAGACAAAAATGTTGATATATATACAGGTTCAGG
>Ga0115570_10004174_pt1 | contig 10441 bp, 10 predicted proteins | sample COGITO_mtgs_1205_3_FD_87294 | JGI IMG/M metagenome (GOLD analysis project Ga0115570, IMG submission 87294) | Pelagic marine microbial communities from North Sea - COGITO_mtgs_120524 | ecosystem: Environmental > Aquatic > Marine > Epipelagic | place: Germany:Helgoland, sampling site Kabeltonne... | reverse complement strand
TACAACATGTCGCTTGCTCTTTATGTTTTCGCAAAGAATCAAGAAGACGGGCTCAGAATTGTAGAACAGATACTGCCTTTTTTCAATCCTGATTTTAATATTACTGTCAACGAGATGCCTCAGCTTGGTATTAAGCGAGATATAAAAATTACACTCGATAACATAGACTATGATGATACATATGAAGGCGAGTTTGCTGACAGACAAAGTATTATCTGGACATTTAACTTCACAATGAGATTAAATTTCTACGGTCCTGTTGACAATGTAGGAGTCATTAAAGAATCTATTGCTAAATTGTACGAGAAAGATGACTTCTTAAATGTAAGAGTTAAGAGCACAGCTACAATAGGAAACGATGGTGTTATAGATAAAACATTAACGCCAGCAGATGAATATGAATATATAACTTCAATCTTAGAAAGTTTTGGTGATGAAATTGAATAATCCATTTGAAGAGTTAGACGCTACGTTTAACACAAAAGACAAGACAAAGGCTCTTGAGAGCAATCTAAAACAAACACGAGAAGAGAATAATCTTCCTGTGCCTCTTGCAAACGCAGAACAAGAGTTAGAAGATGACTTTCAAGAAGCTAGAGATATTTTGAAAAGAACTGCCGAATATAGCGAAGAAGCTATAAAAGGAATGCTTCACATTGCAAGAAACAGTGACCAGCCTAGAGCATACGAAGTAGCAGGACAGCTTATCAAAGCATTACAAGATAATGCAAATGCTATGATGGACGTACAAGACAAAGCAAAGAAAGTCAAGGGCGAAGAAGTTAAATCAAATACAACAAGTGGTGTTACTAATAACAATATGTTTGTTGGCAGTACTAAAGATTTGCTACGAGCACTAAAAGCTGAACAAGTAATAGATCATGAGTGAAGAAACTTCCTATCACGGAAATCCTAATCTAAAATCTATTGGACATAAGCACGACTTTACTCAAGAACAAATTAAAGAGTATTTGAAATGCCAAGATGATCCAATATATTTTATTGAGAACTATTGTCATATTGTGACACTAGATAATGGTCTACAGCTATTCAAACTGTATGATTGTCAAAAAATAAAAGTTGATATTATTGTCAACGAACGCAAAGTTATTCTGATGGAAGGCAGACAGCAAGGTAAGACTGTTACTGCTGCTGCTTGTATTCTTCACTACACGATATTTAATGCTGATAAAACTGTTGCTATCATGGCAAACAAAACAGCATCAGCAAGAGAAGTACTTCTTCGTTATCAAACCATGTACGAGAACTTGCCTATATGGATGCAGCAAGGCGTAAAGACATGGAACAAAGGTGATGTTGAGTTAGAAAATAACTGTAGAGTATTTACAGCAGCGACAACGACATCTGGTATTCGTGGTAAGTCTGTAAACTGGCTATACATTGACGAAGCGGCAATTATTCCAAACAATGTTGCCGACGAATTTTTCGCATCTGTATATCCTACAATTTCTGCGGGCGAAACAACAAAGATTCTACTCACTTCAACTCCTCTTGGTTACAATCACTTCTGGAAGTTCTGGAATGAGGCAGAGAAAGGCACGAATGGATTCGTTAGTCACTTTATTCCTTATACTGATATTCCAGGCAGAGATGAGGCATGGGCAGAACAGCAACTAAAACTTCTCGGTGAACTAAAGTTTACACAAGAAGTATTGTGTGACTTCTTAGGGTCATCGAACACTTTAATCAACGCTAGAACTATTGCAGCACTTAGCTCTAAAGATGTTCTTTACGACAATCCTGAAGGCAACGGTGTTGATATATATGAAGATCCACAAGAAAATCATTATTATTGTATTACAGTAGACACTGCCAGAGGCATAGGTGGTGACTATTCAGCATTTGTTGTTTTTGATATTACAGAAATGCCGTACAAGGTAGTAGCTAAGTATCGAAACAACAAAATTGCCCCTATGCTATATCCAAATGTTATAGCAAAAGTCGGGCAAGATTATAATAACGCTTTTGTTCTTATTGAGAACAATGATATAGGCGGTCAAGTAGTAGAGATATTACACGAAGAAATAGAATACGACAATATCTTTAGTACAGTGACAGAAAAATCTAGACAGTATGTATCGCCAGGCTTTGGTAAGTCTACAAGACTCGGCGTTAATACATCTAAACAAGTAAAGAGACAAGGTTGTTTCAACTTCAAGTCTCTTATGGAAGAAAAGAAACTCTTAGTTTTTGATGCTGATATTATCAGTGAAATATCTACATTTGTTGAAAAGGGAAACACTTATCAAGCAGATGAAGGATACAATGACGACTGTGTTATGTGTATGGTTCTCTTCGGTTGGTTGTCTACGATGCCATTCTTTAAAGAATTGGTAGATGTTAATACCAGAGAAGGACTTTACAAACAGGAAATGCAGAGTATTACACAGAATCTTACTCCTTTTGTAATGAGAAAGAGCAATGAAGAGCCTGAAGCATGGGTAGCAGGTGGAGATTACTGGTTAATGGATGATGAGTATAGCAAAAGATTGAAAGAGTCTAAGTTCAAATATTAAAAGTTATAAATAATCTAAGAAAACAAGAACAATATTGTTGTCTGATTTTTTAACGAGGAGAATAAATATGGCTTTTCAGCTATCACCTGGAGTCCAGGTAACAGAGAGAGACCTCACTTCAGTAGTTCCTGCCGTTGGTACCTCAATTGGTGGCACTGCAGGAATATTTCAGTGGGGACCCGCCGAACAAATTGCTACTATCAGTTCTGAGAATGAACTAGCAAAACAATTCGGCAAACCATCCACTAACGGTACTGACTACAGAACTTGGCTCTCAGCAGCTTCTTTCTTAGCGTACACTAGCACATTGAAAGTAGTAAGAGCAGTTAATGCAGCATCGCTAAATGCAACTTCTGGCGTTGATGGTGCTGCTGCTACTGGCGCACTTATCAAGAATGACGTTGACCACGATCAGAAATTCAGTTCAGGCGGTCAAGGCGATGGTATGTGGGCTGCTAAGTGGCCAGGCGCTATTGGCAACTCACTAAAAGTTTCTTTTGCTGATTCATCTGACTATGCAACTTGGACGTATAAAGATAAGTTTGATTATGCTCCAAGTGCATCTACTTACGTATCAACAGCGGGCGGAAGTGTAGACGAACTTCACATCATCGTAATCGATGAAGAAGGATTGTTCTCTGGAGTTCCTGGAACAATTCTAGAAAAGTTTGCTGGTGTATCTAAAGCATCTGATGCCAAAGATTCAATTGGTCGTACAAACTTCTATAAGAATGTAATCAATCAAAGATCCGAGTACATCTGGTGGACAGATCATCCAGATGCTGTAAACAACTGGGGTTCTTTAGCAGCAAGCACGACATTTGATAGCAATCATACTAGTGCCGAAGCTACTGTTTCTCTAGCAGCTGGTGCAGATGGCACTATTTCTGACGCTGACAAGCAACGAGCATTCCTCTTGTTTGCAAATGACGAGTTAGTAGATGTCAATCTCATCTTTGTTGGCGATGCGTCTATTCAGGTTGGTTTACATGCAATTGACAACATTGCAGAAAAGCGCAAAGATTGTATGGTATTCGTTTCACCACAAGCTGCTTCAGTAGTAGACAACTCGGCTTCTGTTGGTGCTGAAGCTACTGCGATTGTTGCTGACGTTGCTCAATATACTACTAGAAGTTCTTTTGCAGTAATGGATTCAGGCTACAAGTACATGTATAACAGATACACAGATCAGTTCGTATTCGTTCCTTGTAACGGCGACACTGCTGGTGTTTGTGCTAATACTGATACTGTTGCTGATCCTTGGTTCTCTCCTGCAGGCTACAATCGTGGTGCAATCAAGAATGCAGTCAGATTAGCATACTCTCCAAACAAGACTGACCGAGATACTCTTTACAAAGCAGGTGTTAACCGAATTGTTGGTTTCCCTGGTTCAGGTATCGTATTGTTTGGCGACAAAACTATGCTTGAGAAGCCAAGCGCATTCGATAGAATTAATGTTCGCAGATTGTTTATTGTTCTTGAAAAAGCTATTGCAACCGCAGCTAAGTTCCAACTCTTTGAGTTCAACGATGCGTTTACACGAGCACAGTTTAAGAACCTAGTTGAGCCATTCTTGCGTGATGTTCAAGGCCGCAGAGGTGTTTACGACTTCCGTGTTGTTTGTGATGGCACAAACAATGATACTCAAGTTGTTGATGCAAATCAATTTGTAGCCGATATCTTCATTCAGCCTGCGAAGTCAATCAACTTCATTCAACTCAACTTCATCGCTACTAGAACTGGTATTGCGTTTGAAGAAGTTGGTGCTTAGGCTTATAAATAAAAGAAAAACAGGAGAATTAAATGAATATTACAGAGTTTAAAGCTCGCCTAGGTGCCGGAGGAGCAAGACCTAATCAGTTTAGAGTCTTGCTAGGCTTCCCAAGCTACGTGACAGGCGTTGATACTTCAAACAGTATTTTGGTGACCGGAGCAGCAGTTCCGGCATCAACTGTTAATCCAGCGATCATTCAGTACAGGGGTCGTGAAGTTAAGTTGGCAGGTGAAAGGATTTTTGATCCTTGGACAATCACTATTGTCAATGATACTCAGCAGTCACTCCGTCGTCCATTCGAACAATGGATGGAAGGTATGAATTCATCTGCCGAAAATACTGGCATCTTGAACCCTGCTGATTATCAAGCAGACGTTACTGTTCAGCATTTAGACAGAAACGATGAAGTTTTGCGTGGCGGTACTTATATTCTACGCAATGCATTCCCAATCCAAATGTCTGAGATTGCTTTACAGTACGCACAGAACGACATTATTGAAGAATTTACAGTGACATTCCAGTACCAAAACTACGACAACTTTTAGTCGTAGGATTGAATAAGGATTTAATTTAGAATGAATATATTTGGGTTTAACATCACCCGGGAGCAGCCGCCTAAGACTGAAAAGTCTTTCGTGGCTCCTTCTGATGAAGGTGGTGTAGAAAGCATACGAGCAGGTGGGTATTACGGTACCTACCTTGATCTCGAAGGCGTTGCTAATAATGAAGCAGAACTCATCAAGCGATACAGAGATATTTCTCTTATGGCTGATGTGGATACTGCTGTTCAAGATATTATTGATGATGCTATTGCTAATTTAGATGACGAAGATCCTGTGACACTAGACACAGATAGATTGAAAGTCTCTGATGCAGTAAAAAAACAAATACAAGATGAGTTTGAAAACATTGTTGAGTTACTAGATTTTAAAAATAGGTCACAAGACTATTTTAGAAGATGGTACATTGATGGAAGAATATACTTCCATAAAGTTATAGACACTGAGAATCCTAGAAAGGGTATCAGAGACATTCGATACATTGACCCACGTAAGATTACAAAGGTCAAAGAAGTACACAAAGAAAAAAATGAGCAAGGCGTACAGTTCATTAAGAGCGTAGAAGAATTTTTCATTTTCAATGAAAAAGGACTCTCACAGAAAGCAGCACAATACAAAGCACCTGCTAATGATAACGCACTAAAGATTACTAAAGATGCTATCACATTTGTTCCTTCTGGTTTAGTTGACCAAGACAAAAACATAGCACTTTCTTATTTGCACAAGGCTATACGCCCTGCAAATCAACTTAGAATGATGGAGAATGCCGTAGTCATTTATAGGATTACGAGAGCGCCTGAAAGAAGAATATTTTATGTTGATGTAGGTAATCTGCCCACCAACAAAGCAGAACAGTATCTCAAAGATATCATGGATCGTTATCGTAACAAGTTAGTGTATGATGCTAACACAGGCGAGGTTAGGGACGATAAAAAGTTTATGTCTATGTTGGAAGACTTTTGGCTTCCAAGAAGAGAAGGCAGCAATGGTACTTCAATCGATACATTGCCTGCAGGTCAAAACTTAGGACAGATTGAAGATGTAGTTTACTTTCAGAAGAAACTATATCAATCACTGAATGTTCCTGTTTCTAGATTAGAGCAGCAAGCAGGCCTAAACTTTGGACGTTCTGCTGAAATCAATAGAGACGAATTAAAGTTTACTAAGTTTGTATCTAGACTCAGAAGAAAGTTTGGTGTAATGTTTGATGACTTGCTGAAGACTCAGTTACTTCTGAAAAACATTATCACCGAAGAAGATTGGACAGATATTAAAGACGATCTTCTATACAAGTTTGCACAAGATGCTTACTATACTGAGTCTAAGAATCAAGAAATACTTAGAAGTAGAGTAGAAGTTCTAAACGGAATGGCAAGTTACATCGGCACGTTGTTCAGTAAGTCTTATGTTCAGCGAGAAGTGTTAATGCTTACTGACGAAGAAATTCAACAAATTGAAAATGATTTGAAACTTGAGCAGCCGTTTATAACACAAGATCAAAATTTCCAGATGATGACTCAGCAGCAACAGCCTGAGCAAGAAAGTGAAGTCCCACAAGATACAGGAGAACAATAATGGATCGTGAAGCAGCAATAAGAGACATGATGCAAAGTATGTCACACGGCAAAGCAAGTGAAGTTCAAGATAAATTTAATAGTCTTATGATGGATCGAGCTAATGCTGCGGTCTCTGACTACAAACAAGAACTTGCAAAAAGCGTATTTAAAAATCCAGATTTACAAGCGATGGGTTTAGCAGACGGCGAAGAACATGTTATGGAAGTTGACCCAGCCGCAGAACCTGAAACTATTGGAGACGAGAATGAAGACGTTTAGAAACTTCAGAGAAGGCGTTGAAGAAGACGAAGTAGAAGCCTACAGCGAAGATACCTGTAGCGAGTGTGGATGCGATCCTAAGAACCCTAAAGAAGATTGCGACTGCGATCACAAGTCTGTTGAAGAAGGTGCTTACGGAAAGAAAAAGAAAATGAAAGAAGAAGTCGAAGAGATTGAAGAAGTCTCTAAGAAGACTTTAGGTTCTTACATTAAGAAAGCAACCGGTGAAGTTCGTGGTAATTCAAGAGCAAGTAAAGACTTTGAACGAGACGCTAAGTCTGCTAAATCAGATAAAAATAAAAATATTAATAATCAACTAGCCATGAATTTTTCTAAAAGAGCAGCAAAAAGAAAATCTGGTATTGAAACAGCGGCAGACAAATTAGTAAACAAGAAAACCGACGATTAACGGAGAAGGTAAATGGCAGCAACAGTATCAATGTTAAAGCTAACCCAAGTACAAGGGGTAGCAAGGGCTAGCGGAGCCAATTCAGAGACTGCAACAATTGACTTGTCTGTAGACCTTAAGAAGGCAACTGAAACCGTAGGTACGCCCGTAGTTGACATTTCTAGAGTTCATTGGTACTGCGACAAAAATGCGTCGGTGACCATTACTAGAAACGGCGTAACTATACTCCACCTTCATGATGTTGGTTATACCGACTGGTATGGCTTCTCAGAAAATACCGAGAATGAATCAGATATCGAAGTTGCATTTGCTAACGGCGAAGGTGTTGTACTCTTAGAACTATCTAAGAACGCAGGCTACGGTTCACAACAGCATCAAGGTGCTGACGGAGACTTAGGATAATGAAACTAATAAAAGAAGTTACAGAAGAGATTAAATATATCTCTGAGCTTAACGAAGAGACTGGTAAGAAGTCACATTTCATTGAAGGAGTTTTCTTGCAGTCTAACCTCAAGAACCGTAATGGTAGAATGTATCCTAAAGAAGTGATGCAGAAAGAGGTTGCTCGTTATACAAAAGAATCTATCGATAAGAAGAGAGCATACGGTGAGTTAGGTCATCCAGATGGTCCTACAGTAAATCTTGACCGTGTATCTCATATGATTGTTGGTCTCAAAGAAGATAACGACAACTACATTGGTAGAGCAAAGATTCTAGATACACCTATGGGTCGTATTGTAAAAGAACTTATTGACGAGGGTGCCAGCTTAGGCGTTAGCTCTCGTGGATTGGGTTCACTCAAAGAAAGAAACGGTGTCAATGAAGTGCAAGAAGACTTCATGTTAGCTACTGCTGCTGATATTGTTGCCGATCCTTCAGCTCCTGATGCTTATGTTCAAGGTATCATGGAGAATAAAGAGTGGACATTTGTGAACGGTATTTGGCAAGAGAAAGAACTAGAAGAATCAAAAGCTAAAATTAGAGCTGCAAGTACTAAAGAACTTGAAGCTGTTAAGTTAGAAGTTTTTGAGAGCTTCTTAACCAAGTTATCGAAAATTTAATTTTTATAAATATATATCAGAACATAGTAATACAACCGAAATAGGAGAATAAACATGGGTGTAGAATCCAAAATCCGAGAGCTTATGGAGGGCGCTGCAAATCGTCCTAAAGATAAGCAACAAGGTGATGCTTCTAATCCTACTCAAGGTAGCTCAAACGCCAATCCTGAAATGCAAGACCTTAGCGGTACTGGCAATGCAGAAGGCGGCTTGACTTCACCTGTAGGTAAGGCAGCAGCAGGCAAAGAATCTAAAGACACTACACTACCTAAGGGTAACGGTGCTAAAGAAGCTCCTTCTAACTTCACTAATGACAAGCCAAGCGAAACTGACGTAATGAAGAAGGCATCTGCTGGTAATGTTGCTAAAGAAGAAGTTGAAGCTGACGAAGAAGTAATTGCAGAAGACGAAGTAGTAACTGATGAAGTTATTGCTGAGGACGAAGTAGTTGCAGAAGACGCAGAAGAGATTGCTGAAGAAGAAGTTTCTGTTGAAGAAGCTACTCTCTTTGAGGCAGACCTCAACGCTCTCTTTGCAGACGAAGATCATCTCACAGAAGAATTCAAAGTAAAAGCGGCTGAAATGTTTGAAGCTGTTGTTACTTCACGAGTTAGTGCTGAAATTGCACAAATTGAAGAAGAGCTTACTGAGGCAGCAAATGTTGAATTTGAAGCTCAGTTAGAGCAAATGACCGAAAACATTGATAAGTATCTCTCTTATGTTACTGAAACTTGGATGGCTGAGAACCAAATCGCTATCGAAAGTGGTATTCGTACAGAAGTAACTGAGTCATTTATCAAAGGTTTACAGCAAGTATTCTCAGAGCATTATATTGAAGTACCAGAAGAAAAGTATGATGTGATGACTGAGATGCAAACTCAGATTGATGAGCTTACTGCAAAGCTAGACGAGCAAGTTGAGTCTAACATTGCAATCAAAGAAGAAGCTATCACTTTGAAGAAGCAGGCAGTATTTGCTAAGATTTCAGAAGGCCTTGCGTCAACTGAAACAGAAAAATTTGCGGCATTGGTAGAAGACATTACCTATACTGGTATGGATTCATATGAGCAAAAACTTCAAGTCGTTAAAGAAAACTACTTCCCTGCTGAGAAGTCGTTGACTGAAGACAAACTTGAGGACACATTTGAAGCTACAAACGAAGTAACTAACACAGTTATGTCTAAGTATGCTCAAGCAATTTCAAAATCAACTAAGTTCTAAAATTAATTTTTTTATAAATAGTACTGTTATTATAAAAACAAAACTGAAACAACAAGGAGACTTAAATGTATCTTTCAGAGCAAATTGAGAGCAAGTGGGCACCAGTCCTCGAACATGCTGATCTGACCCCTATCTCAGATCCGTACAAGAAGGCTGTAACTGCTGTAGTTCTCGAAAACCAAGAACGTGCCTTACGTGAAGAGCAAGGCATCATGGAAGCAACTCACGCTAACCAAACTGGTGGCGGTGTTGATAACTACGATCCAATCCTTATCAGCCTAGTTAGACGAGCATTGCCTAACTTGATGGCTTATGACGTTGCTGGTGTTCAGCCAATGACTGGTCCTACTGGTTTGATCTTCGCTATGAAGTCACACTATACTAGCCAGACTGGTACTGAAGCCCTCTTTAACGAAGCAGACACAGATTTCTCTGGTGCAGGCACTCACGCAGGCGCTAACCCTGTTGACGGTTCTTACACTACAGGTAACGGTGTATCAACTGCAACTGCTGAAGGCTTCGGCGACTCAACTACTTTGAACGAGATGGCTTTCTCAATCGAGAAGACTACTGTTACAGCTAAGTCTCGTGCATTGAAAGCTGAGTACACTGTAGAACTTGCACAAGACCTCAAAGCAATTCATGGTCTTGACGCTGAGTCAGAACTTTCTAACATTCTTTCACAAGAAATTCTTGCTGAAATCAACCGTGAAGTTATTCGTACTATCTACACGGTAGCTAAAGACGGCGCTGCTTCTACAGCAACTCCTGGTACTTTCGACCTTGACGTTGACTCAAACGGTCGTTGGTCAGTTGAGCGTTTCAAGGGTCTTCTCTTCAACATCGAGAGAGACGCTAACGTGATTGCACAAGATACTCGTAGAGGCAAAGGTAACTTCATCATCTGTTCAGCAGACGTTGCAAGTGCTCTAGCAATGAGTGGTGTTCTTGATTACACACCTGCTCTTTCTACTAACCTCAATGTTGACGATACTGGTAACACTTTCGCTGGTGTTCTTAACGGTCGTTACAAAGTGTACATCG
>Ga0115570_10004166_pt1 | contig 10451 bp, 7 predicted proteins | sample COGITO_mtgs_1205_3_FD_87294 | JGI IMG/M metagenome (GOLD analysis project Ga0115570, IMG submission 87294) | Pelagic marine microbial communities from North Sea - COGITO_mtgs_120524 | ecosystem: Environmental > Aquatic > Marine > Epipelagic | place: Germany:Helgoland, sampling site Kabeltonne... | reverse complement strand
TTTGATGGTGGTGTTTTTAATAAAATAGGGGCTGGATTATTTTTAAAAGAAAATTAATAAAATGGTAAAACTTACTTAGTTTTCGTTACTATAAATACTGGTTTTAATTGAATGATTCCTTACCTTTAAATTTACAAATCATTTATAAATATAAAACAGTATCTTTAACTTATTGATTTTAAATAGCAATCAGACAAACGATTCTTCTTCTTAGGGGGGCAGGTGTGGTTTGAATCCATCCAATTTCATCAGTTATTTACTCTGGCAAAATAAATAAATATCGATATAACATAAGAAAATATTATGGAATTCGGACGTGCATAAATTTCTTTTAGTTTTTCTTTTTGCAACTTTATTAAATACACAGCCATTATTTTCTCGTGATAATAGTTTTAATATGAAACTTACTACCGCTTTAAATTCAGACAATACATTGGGGTTCTACAATAATTTGAGGCCTGAAAATAAAAGTAATATAAATTTTGATTTAAGCTTTTCAAAAAAGAATTTATCATCACAATTGACACTGAATTTTAATGATAATGATCAACTTAACTACGATAGCTCATATATTAATTATAAGAAAGGAATAACAAATTTAAATATTGGAAAAGTTGACCGTATCTGGTCCTTTTCAGAAAAATCATCTCTTATTCTGTCTTCAAATAGTAGGCCAATTGAAGCCATTTCTTTAATACTTAATAATAAATTTAATACGAAGTGGCTACCTTCAACAGCAAATTGGTCTGTAGAGCTTATTAATGGCACTACTAAAAACTCATTTAATGGCAAAGACTCAATGCTTTCTGGTGCAAGAGTTGTCTTTAGCCCATCTGATAAATTAAATTTTGAATTTCTACAAATAGGACAATGGGGTACTCAAAATGATAAATTATACTCGATTGATCTTAATGCTTCATTATTCGGTAATACTAATGAAGGAACAAATGCCAGTATTAATAAAATGGCCGGTTTTGGATTTTCATATTTAGTACATTTACATGAAAATACCTACCGCTTTTACAGTCAAACAATAGGCGAAGACGAGGCGGGCAGTTTACCTTCATGTCTTGCATGGATGGCAGGCTTTGAATTAGAAACATCAGGAATTAGATTTCCAACAACAATTACATTTGAAGCTATTGATACACGCGTAAAAAAAACGACACATGGGTTTTGTGGAAAAAATACTTTTTATAATAATGGTGAATATAATTATACTAATTATGACACTGTATTAGGTGTGCCAATAGATACTGAAGGTACTTCCTTAGAACTATTTGGACGGTCTGAGATAAATAAAAATTTAAATATAAATTATTCGACAAAGCTTCTCTCGATTAACGACAAAGATTATTCATTGCATCGTTTATCATCAAATCGTAGCTTAGGAACAATAACTTCTTTAGGAATTCATTGGAAAAAGGAAAGATTTGATTTAGGTGGAAGTATTAGGTATCAAGATATTATATTGAATAAAGCCAATGTATCAAATAAGACAATATTTAGCTTGTTTGCATCAGTTGATTTTTAATTATTTAATACACCTATTAAATTAAATAAAGATATGTAAAATAAAACTATCTTATTTACCCATGCCTCTTAGTATTACAAATATCGTAATAAAAATAATTTTTAACTCAATAAGATAACTTACATTATGGATATAATAATTATCAATAGAGACTTTTTTTGCAGTTCCCTCTAAACCTTCGATATAACCTAATCGAATTTGTGATAAACCAGTAATACCAGGTCGAATTATGTGCCTTTCACGATATCCTTCAACATTATTGATATATTCTAAAGCATGAATGTAATAGTCTGGCCGTGGTCCAATCAAACTCATCTCGCCTTTCAAAACATTCAAGATTTGAGGTAACTCGTCTATACGGCTTTTTCGTAAAACTTTACCCAAAGGTGTAATTCTATTAGTTTCAATTGGATCATTATACTTTCTTGTTATTTCTTTAGCAGGAACCATTGTACGAAATTTAATAGCAGAAAACATGCTGCAATTCTTACCCATACGGTCCTGAATAAAAAATAAACTTCCATAATTAAAAAAAAAATTAATGAAAAATAAAATTAATGAAATAAAAACAAGTAAAGGAAGTAGCAATAAGCACATTGAAATATCAAACATACGTTTATTAATCCAGAACAACTTTTTTCCATTCGAGTGTTGTGATATGTCCATTACCAAACCTTATTTTTTTAATACCTATATATAAATCTCAACATGATCCAATAAGCTAGTTATATTTTATGTTTTTTTTCCAAAGCATATCTAAGTTTTTTTTCCTAAAGCTCTTCAAGCTAAGACTTCTCGAACCAAAAGCACTATCTTTTGATGTAATAATTACATTTGGTTTAAAATTCTTATTATCAAAAATATTTTCAAAATTTAGATTAAAAAACATATTCATTTTAGGATTATTTTTTGTTTTATTCAAACCTACTTGAATCCTGAAGCTTTCATCACCCAAAGAAATATAAAAATCTGACTCTACTTTTTTGTCCTGTTCTCGTAGGGCAAAAGTGAAGTCAAATTGGTTTGCTATTTCAAACCATGTATAACCAAAGCCCATATTTAGGATATTTGCATCAAGTTCATGATTAAGATTTCCATAAAATTCTGATTTTTCATTATTAGAAAGTTTTGTAAATTTTGCATTAAACATTATATTCTCATCTTCAGCCTTTTTAACACCGAAATTGCCAAGTGTATTTTTTGATAAAATAACGTCTTTATTTAAAATTATTCCAAAATGTTCTTCTTCCTTCTCAAGAAATAATCCCGCGTTAATGTTTGAAAAAAAATTTTGGTACAAGATTATTTGTGATTTATTTTTTGATATAAATATTTCAATATTTTTTGATTTAGTCTGGTTAAATTTTAATCCGTTATCAATTTTTTTAGATAGATAATATAGATCAGATGCATCAGAGTATCTTTTCGTAATAAAATATGCATTTTTTGGAATAGAGAAACCGTATCTACTTTTTCCTTTAATTTCAGGGAACCAGAAAACTCTTTGCTCATTTGGGTGCTCAGCAAAAAAACTATCAATTCTTTGTCTAATTTTATCTTCATTATTTCCTACGATATAATTATAAACTTCTGCCTTAACAGGACTATTGAAAATTATTATCGTATTAATGAATAAAATAAGTGTATATTTAATCAACATTTTGAATTGAAAGAATTGAGTCTGTAATATTACCTAAGACCTTGGATATAATATCTGTTCCCCCTAGTATCGACAATCTATCAAGTTTTGGCGGTACTATTATAGTTGACCCTACTGGAACTATAGTAGATTTGTTTAATTGTCGGCTTTGACCATTTGGTAATAATAAATATGCTTTTCGAGAGTCTGCTATTTTTGTTAACCCTCCAGCGGCTTGCACATAATCACTATAGCTTTGGCCCTGAACATATGTAGCTATCGTTGACCTTTGTACAGAACCAACTATTGACACATGTGATGGACGCTTGGGGACTGTTAATTTATCGCCATCTTCTAAAAATATTGGATTAGATGGATTGTCCTCAGTAATATTTAGAGCCACACGACCTTTAGTGGGTTGATTTCTTAGCTGAGCTGCATACCCAAGAACTACTTGAACTTGATCTCCAGCACCCTCTAAACTCGACTGCGCCAAATTAAGAATCGAGGCTTCTAACTGATCAGCTAAAATGTTATTTGACTCTTTTTCTAAAACTTTTGCAGACTCCCTTTCCAATTTCACACCTAATGGAAAAGCAACATCTGAAAGACCACCAGCTCGCTTAATAATATCTTGTAAGGTTTCAGATCTTGTAAATGAATACCTACCAGGTACCAATACTTCACCCTTAAGTTCTATAGTACCTGTTATTGCATCGTTTACTGCAACCGGCACCTCTAGATAGTAAATACCAGATAATTTCACTTTATTTAAATTTTTATCGCTTAGTTTAATGATTTTTGGATTAACAATAGATAAACGGTCTTTTTGGTTAATGGCTTCTGTAATAATTATATCCGATTTAGCAGTCTGCTCAATTAATCCTGCCGTTGATAAAAAATTAGATAAGCGTATGTTTTTTGCAACAGGGTATGAACCTGGAAATTGTACTGATCCCGTTATTGTACGAAGTGAATTTTCCATAATTTTTATGTGAGAGTTCAGTAATCCACCCATATTAGATGAAATTTCATTAGATATTGGAACTTCTTTCAAATTATTATTAGAAATTAAAGCCGTTGGTGTATTTGCAATAATATTTTGATTCGTAACTTTACTAGTAATATCACTATCACTATTACTATTAATATTAAAATTAACACCATTTATGTTTAATTTATCATCAATAAAATTACTTCTTATAAAATTATTTGAAAACAAATGAACTACATTTGACGCACCTAGGATTAAATTATTTGAGTCAGAAAAGAATTCTTCTGACCCGAATGTTGATAAATCCCAAGTTCCATTTTCCAAATTTATCGTTTTCACACCAACGTATAACTTATAAAGATCACTGTTTTTGCTATACATTTCAAAAAGATTGAGTTCTGATGGTTTATAATCTGGTGGTAATAATAATACTAAATTACCGTCATAATATACTTTAACTGCATTGCTTGCTTTCAATTCAGACAATAAATTTGTTTCAATTAATGCATCATAACTTTTAATAGCCAAGCGGTAACTTTTGCTTGAAATAAAATTAATTTCTTCGCCCTGTTTAATTATAAACGGATAATTTAGATTTTTTATAACTGGGGCTTTACCCATATTTATATTTTGAACTACTGCAAATTCACTTACAAGTTTAGGAAATCTATTACGTAATTTTTTCATTACGTAAGAAGAGGATAAACCTTTTACATACGGTAAATATGTAAATAATTGTCCATCTAATTTAATATTAATTAAGTTTGCTTGCTGGAACATTTTTTGTGAATAACTTATGGCCTCTAAGTATTCATTTTTTTCTTTTTCTAATTCACGTTGGAGCAATATTGACTCAACAGAAGCATCACTCACTTCTGAAACAGAAACTTGCAAATCTGGTTGATCGGGTGACAATATAGATAAGATAAGGTCATCATAAAATTTATCTTCAAATATAAATAACTTATCACCACTATTTAGTTCACGGTCAAATTGTTCATTGATTGTTTCTTTTAAATCAAATGCTAAAACACCTGTATTACTATCTATGAGGGCTACATCGTAAACAGTTTTTGGGCCTGGATTGTAAAAATCTTTTATAGATTCATATAACTGTTTATCTTGACCAACAGGAATATATGCAATTCTTGTACCATTAAGATAAATCTCAGCTATATTTTCTGCTTTTGTCAATTTAGCAGCTAAAGGATTAAGTGAAATATTTGGATTTTCGGCTACTAATTGTAGATATTCTCTTCTGTTAAGTATTCGCAAATCAGACCCAACCGGAAGTTTAATATCTTCATCTTCTAAAGCATATCTTAAATTAATTGCCCGAACTTCTTTACCCTCAATTAGCGCAAACTGGTAATGAGCATCAAAATTTAAAACTGATCCACCTTTTAAAACTTCTTTTATGCTTAATGGCAAGTTAGTTTTTATCTCATAATTTTTCAGAACAGCTCCGGAAACTTTTGATATATTTAAATCACGGGTTTCTATAAAATCTACCTGAAGTGATTCACCTTCTTTAATTAAATCGCTTTTAGCTGCCAAACGTGTTGCTATTTGTCCATTAGCATCAAAATATGATATTTTTAATCTAGCACCATTAGGCAGAAACGAAGTTCCAGTAATGTTCAATAAATCTTTTGTTGATATTTCAAATTTATTATTTGGTAATTCATATATTCCAGGATTATTTACAAATCCTGTTACTGCAATTGTAGGCCCTGTATATGGTACAAATACGCGTGCGGAATTTTTAATTAAAGGATCATTTGTTGGAGAAGGATTTTGTAAGAAATCGTAGAAATCGATAGTTTCTGTTGCCAAACCCACTTGGCTCAATGCAATATTACGTAATGAACCAGTTGCAGAAATACCCCCTGAGTACGCAATAACTCTGCTTAATGGGGTATACGCAGGCACTGCAATTGTTCTTGGAGAGTCAACATTACCTGAAATTTTTACAGTTACTAATCTTGCATTTTTTAGCCTTACAAATACTTCAGCAGACGCATCATCCATAAGAATTTTATCAAGTAACAAATTATTAACTTGATTTATAGTTAAATTAGCAACACTTAGTGGGCGCAAATTTTCAACAGATATTGTACCATCCTTAAAGACTTGGTATTCTTTTGTGAATGAATTTAATCCTGTTGTTGAAACATGTATTATATCACCTGGTCCCAGTACATAATCTCTTCCTGTAGTGTTATAAAACAGTAAACTATTGTCTTCATGCAAATTAAATTCATTTGCTCCATAAATGTTTAAATTTTGTCCCGTCAATGCTTTGAAATATCTGATTGAAATAGACTGTGGGTTTATTGTATTTAATGTTTTTGTATCAGTTAAATTTAATTGATTTGCTTGTTCTGTTCTCGTGAGTTTTTGACCTTCAGAACTAAAACTTTTATCAATATCATTTGTTATCTCATTACCTATATTTTGATTACTTAAACTTTCAAGTAATAATGGATTTTCAAGTAATGATGGATTTTCAAGTAATATGGTTTGAGCGTCTGAGCCCGTAAGTGATTGAGCCAAAATTGGTTGAGATAAACTTAATGTTACAAAAGTAAACAAATTGATCAAACATCGACTATTCATTTTCTAACTTTCATTATTTCGCTACGCATTAATGCAACACAACAACCTATGAAAAATCCAAAAATCATTGAAAAAAACAAAATTAATATAGGCCTTGGAGCAACTGGATACAAACTTATAGATGGTGCAATATATGGCTCAGCTGTGAAATATTTGCCTTTTGAAGCGAACATTAGCTTCTGCTCTTCTTTGCTGATAAGACCTGCTAGAGCTTCTCTATGCTCTCGAGAACGTGCCGTTCGAAGCTTTTCTTTATAAAATGCTAAAGGCTCTGCGGAAAAATTAATGTAACGCTGCCTCATTATATGATCAGCAGTTTCAACAGCCAAAGTAATGACTGACAGTAGCATATCTGGCTTTGTCGTCTCGGCTTTCACATTTAAAAAACCAGTATCTTGATCTTCGTCTACTTTAATTGCACTGGAAATATATACAGCTAATCGCCTTGGGTTAGGGGGAATATAAATTGCTTTTTTACTTCCAGTTACAATATTTTTTAAATTACTTATGTATGCTCTAAATTCACTTTTTGATGGCTCAATAAAGTTATTAAATGATGAATTCCATTCATTACTATAAATTCTTTTAATAAGTTCTTTATTTTTAAAAATTTCTTCTGACACCTCAACAGAATATAATAATTCTTTGAAAATCATAAAATCAGTATTGTTATTAGCCGGTAACGGAACACCTGAAAGTGTGGCTAATCCACTTAAACCACGCAAATTAACACCACCATTATTATTGTCAGGTGCGGCTACAGCTTTTAATTTATATTCAACTAAAAACAATTTTTTATGATCTTGAAGGTACAAAGAAGCAAGAAAGACAAAAAGGAAAGCAAAGAAAAATATGTATATTTTACCTCGCCAAAGCGAGTAAAATAATTCTCTTAGATCCATTTCATTGCTATCATTTGTTTGAAATTTATTCATGTTCAATATTATCAATTTAAAATATGACTATACCTAAAATATAAATAAAGAAAAGCAGAAACTAGAAGTTCTATTAAATAAACCACATAATTTAATAGGAGTTTTTGGCACATGCAAATTAGCTTAACTCCGCTCTTTTAACATATTACTTTAACCCCGTCCTGCTATTGTAAGACAATTCAACAATGTCACTGTACTGGTAACATATCAGCATATAGATGCTCTAGATCTAGCAGAATAACAGCTCACTTTTACAATTCTCCTTCCATTGCATGCATCCATGCAAGAAAGCTATGATACTACATACTCACCTAGTAAACAAAAATATCAAAAACTGGATCACCACATTCAACAGAACCAATTTTTATTTAACTAGTATCGTATTTGTAAACGTATAGGAAATACCATTACTGAGAAGAATAACCTTTATTTTTGAAACAATCGTCAAGCCAAGATGCATCTAAGCCAATCGATATTCTGCAATTAAATAAAGCTTATCAACAAATAAGTTTTTTTGTTTACTAATCACTAGCTTGAAATATCAGGCATTCAAGGCGATATCACAAAAAATCAAGAAATCATTGGCATGTTCTCGATGTACTAAGCGCAACAAACACTAAATACATCTTGTTAGATTATAAACAGATCAAGTTATGCTAAAACGAACAACTATTATGCAGCAAATGATACAAACTCCATGCTGATTAATCTGCTAAAGTAGAGAAAATAAATAAAGATAATCATACTTTTAGGGAGATTAAAGGTGGAACCGACTGTCAAGTAATACCACACAAATTTAGTAATCTAAGTTAATCAGCAAAATTAAGCACTTGCTTCAACTCCGCTGGTGGCTCTGGTAAATCCTTAAATATCTTCCAAACTATTTTTGATGATGGAACAAGAACAGTCCAAACTGTAATAAAAATTGCGAAAAAATAAATACAAAGCCCTTTGTTAGAAACAAACCATTCTTCTAAAGAACCTTTATATGGCGCAATAACATTGTCATAAAAATCAACCGAGGCTGTGGCATCATGCATAATTTCTTCTTCATCACGAAATATTATAGAGCCAATTCCTGAAAGGCCAGGCTTAACTTGCGTTACAAGTTCTTGCGTACTTGGAGAGTATGAATTAAATGTTTGTGAAGTGAGTGGTCTCGGTCCGATCACACTCATGTCACCAACAAATATATTCAATAACTGAGGCAATTCGTTAATCTTTGTTTTACGTAAGAATTTACCCACAGGAAGAACTCTGGGATCACTTTTCATTGTCACTGTTCCAGTACCAATATTTGGACTATCTTTGAGCATAGTCACAAATTTAAATAGCCTAAAAACCTCTCCACCTTTTCCTATACGTTCTTGCAAGAATAAGACCTCTCCTTCACCGGAAAGTTTTAAAATCAAAACAATAGGTACTAACAGAGGGGACAGAAACAATAATGCGGTACCAGAAAAAAAAATATCAAAAAATCGCTCCATGTTTACATCTTTTGATCTAGATATTTTCCGGTTTCTTTATGTGCAAACTCAGGCAAAAGTCCAAAATATAATTTAACAATATCAGCTTTAGCCCAGATACCTTTTTTTCTCAATGCTTCGACTCCGTCCATAAATTCGTCTAACTTAGTCATATCAAAATCAGGCTGATTTTTGATAACCCCAACTGCCTCAAATCTTTCCATATCTAAATTCTCATTATCAGTAAAAAACTCCTCAATATCCTTTTCACCTGTTGTATCACTATTAAAAAAATAACAAGGCCACTGTTTATTAGCTATTAATTCATCTGTCTTAGTTCGCGCCTCATCCTCAGTTTTACACTCATATGGTTCGTAGCCTCGTTCTTTTAAATAGTTAACAGCAATTTCAGAAAATGTAATCAGGTGTAGTTTTTCACTTAACTTAGGAAAAAAAATATCTCTATTATTTCCAAGTAGCCCAGATAATAAACAGAGTTCACCTGATTCCTGTGGCGTTATAAAATAGCGCCTCACATCATTTGGCGCTGAAAATGGTTGTTTTTTTGCAAACCTTTGATTGAAACCATGAAGAAGAGATCCATCAGAGAAGGCTACATTTGCAAAACGAGCCATAGAAATCTCCTGCGTTAAGCTCTCTCGCATTAAGAAAATTTCCATAATACGCTTGCTGGCACCCATCATATTCACAGGATTGGCAGCTTTATCAGTTGAAACACAGAAGTATTTTTTAACGCGCATTTCTCTGGCCATTCTTAAAGTCTTAACTGTATTAAAGACATTAACCATAATCATACGCATAAGCGTATAAGGATCTTTTTCACTTCTAACATGCTTCAACGCTGACAGGTTAAAAATGTAATCGTAAGGACCTTCTGTGGACATAAGCGCTTCAAATTCGATACTTCCACAATCGATAGCAAAAGTCTTAAAATCCCCAGTCCCGTAACCTTTAGAGCTTCGAAGGTCACGTACCAACTCAACCATATTATTTTCTGATATATCAACGACGTGAAGAGCTTTTGGATCACGCTTAAAAATCTCTTTGCTGACCGCTTGCCCTATTGTACCCGCACCTCCAATAACTAAAAAACGAGCACTTGAAACCAAGTCACCAATTAACTTATTTTTAAAATAAAGATCGGACTCAAAAAGATCACTGTCGCGGGAAATTAGTGATAGAATTGTCATAAGTCGTCTCTAGAGAATCTTTACAATAAATTCAAGTAGCAAAAGTAAATCCT
>Ga0115570_10004153_pt1 | contig 10464 bp, 9 predicted proteins | sample COGITO_mtgs_1205_3_FD_87294 | JGI IMG/M metagenome (GOLD analysis project Ga0115570, IMG submission 87294) | Pelagic marine microbial communities from North Sea - COGITO_mtgs_120524 | ecosystem: Environmental > Aquatic > Marine > Epipelagic | place: Germany:Helgoland, sampling site Kabeltonne... | reverse complement strand
TCTTCCACAACCATTTCAGAGCACATTTCTTGAACAGTGATTTGTGGCGTCCATCCAAGCTTTTCTTTTGCTTTACTAGGGTCACCTAGCAAAGTTTCAACCTCTGCGGGACGAAAATATCGAGGATCGATTTTAACAATCACATCACCAAGATTAATATTTGGAGCATCGTCGCCATGAATTGATTCAACAATACCGACTTCATCTATACCAGAACCCTCAAACCTTAAACTAATTCCCAACTTTTTAGCAGACCACTCAATAAAATTCCTGACGGAATACTGAACCCCTGTTGCAATCACAAAATCATCAGCCTCATCCTGTTGAAGCATCATCCATTGCATGCGGACGTAATCTTTAGCATGACCCCAGTCACGAAGAGCATCAATATTTCCCATATACAAGCAGTCCTCAAGACCCTGAGCTATATTGGCTAAACCTCTGGTTATTTTACGAGTAACAAATGTTTCACCGCGGCGAGGTGATTCGTGATTAAATAAAATACCATTGCAGGCATACATGCCATAGGATTCACGGTAATTAACAACAATCCAATAAGCATACATTTTTGCTACTGCATAAGGCGATCGAGGATAAAACGGAGTGGTTTCTTTTTGAGGTACTTCCTGAACTTCACCATAAAGTTCTGATGTAGAAGCCTGATAAAATTTAACTTTCTTTTCCATACCTAAAAATCTGATAGCTTCAAGTAATCGGAGAGTTCCAAGAGCATCAACATCAGCCGTATATTCTGGCACCTCAAAGCTAACGGCGACATGACTCTGTGCACCCAAATTATACACTTCATCTGGCGCAGTTTCTTTTAAAATTCTGGTTAAACTCGAGCTGTCGTTAAGATCTCCATAATGAAGAAAAAAGTTTTTATCAATATTATGAAGATCCTGATAAATATGGTCGACTCGCTGTGTATTTAACGAGGACGCCCTGCGCTTTATACCGTGAACTACATAACCCTTTTTAAGCAGAAACTCCGCCAGATAAGATCCATCCTGACCCGTAACGCCAGTAATTAATGCTGTCTTCATACAAAACTCCTAAATTAAAATATATCCTTCAGACCACCTAAAATGAAAAATTCTCAACCAAAATGTCAAAATTCCGCATCCAATTTTTTTATGTCTTTTAGTCGATTACCAATGCCAATTATCATCGTTTTAACATCTTTAAAAACCCTGCTTCAACCATAACACTGACTTTAGTGACAATAATATCGAGATTACATGACCCTACGAGCGTTAAACGATTCCTACGGTCAGAAAACTTATCCATGTAAAGACTTGTTAATATTTTTCGCAGCACCTTCCTATATTCTACTAAACAGAAAATCAGCCTGTATTGCCCTACCATCAGTATCGTATGATGTGTTGTGTACACCAACTAAATGCAGACCCCTTGTAGATAGCCAAATGATAATATCCTTAGCAAGTTTCTGAGAGGAATAAAGTTCGATGAATGAGCACTCACAGTAAACCATTTCGAATTTTTCCAACAAAGACTCGCAACCGATCAATGCTTCCAACTCAAAACCCTGAACGTCAAGCTTCAATAATGCTGGGCTTACCAATTTTTGCTGATTCAGGAAATCACCAAGGGGCGCAACGCTTATTTGTGTTGTTCCAATTTCGTCGGTGCCCGGAAAATTTTCTTCTTGTAGCGAGCTAATAGCCAATAGTGATGAGGAATCGTCCCGCGCGGACACATGCATGATCGTCGTCTCAGCGACAGGCCCGACCGCGACCTCAAATAGAGTTGTAAGCTTATCGCCTGAAAAGACCTTTGAAAAGATTGCTGCAGGACCTGGTAGGGGCTCAAAAGACAGTATATTGGCAGAAGGAAAACATCTTCTCGCCACTAATGAAAACTGACCACGATTAGCCCCAACATCCACGACGGTATTAAAATCCATCCCCAAAAGTAATCTCTCATGTTCGATAGCTGCAGCCGAACCAACTCGCAACGCCCTTCTATAAACTGGAACTCTACAGCAATAAAACGCTTTCAATAATTGTCTAAATATTCTCATCCGCGCCTACCTAGTTACCTTTTCTTGTCAATTTATTAATATTTCTTATCATTGTTTCTTCTTCTGTTCTCCAACTGAAGTGCTGCCGAACAGCGTTATAACCATTAGATGATAGATCAGACCTAAGCGATTGATTTTGAATAAGTGCCTTTAATTTCGAGGCTACGTCAACTGCGTTATCCCTAGCTACTTCACCGCACTGATGCTCCTCAAGAATACGCATTACAGGCTTGAGCATCGTCGACAATACAGGTAAACCTACGCTCATATAATCAAAAATTTTATTTGGAACAGTATGTTGAGTTAACTCGCAAACTTTATGTAGAATTAGTCCAATATCACCTTTTGCCATCACGTCATACTTTTGATCACCAGAAATCCAGCCCATAAAAACCACCTTACCTTCAAGATTAAGCGACTTTACTTGACACTCTAAGGATTCACGGAAGAAACCATCACCGTAAATATGTAACTCCACATTTCCAAGTTCGCGCTCAAGAATAGCAACCGCGTCAATCGCTAGATCGAGACCGCGGATATTATCTACAACGCCAAATGAAGTTAGAATTATCGGAGATTGATCAACCGAGTACGGTTTAACAGAAATTTTTTGTGCTAAACCATCTATCGAAATTGGATAATTACTTATAACCTCCATAGCAGAATTATGTTGTTTAAGTCGCTTCTTATTTTCCTCAACAACAACCCAAACCGAATCTGCTCTGCGAACAGAAAGAATTTCGAGCCAAGTAATAAGCAAACGATTACGAGTAATATGATGGAAAATATTGTGTTTTTCCAAAATTTGCATCATACCTGGGTAATGCTCACCGAGGTCTAAGATTGCCTTAATTCCCCAAAAGTGAGCAGCCATAATAGCGGGTAGCGCTAGCCTGAGGTCTCTCACAATAACAAGATCAATGTCATGAATCCGAAATTGTCTATACAACCACCACAACCAAAGAGGATTAATTGGAATAGGTGCAAATAACAGCTTTCCAAAAACTCCCCTCATTGGTGTTACAAACCGGATAATTTTCCCCGCCTCGAATGCATCGAAATTTTCTTGACCATCTGACGCAGGACAAAACACATATACCTCATGACCAGCGGTATTGAGTGTCTGTGAAAACTTCGTGACCCGTATTTCTTGGGCATTCGGATAACTGTGGCGTGTGATACAAGCAATTCTCATATTATTACTTCTCGCAAGATCTACTGTTGATTGTCATTGGCGCTAGAAAAGCCACGAACCACTATGGCAAGCCATGGCAAATTATTCAATATTGCAACGACAGTAAAAGCGACAACTAGTGGGTTCGCGTCAACCAAAAGCTGTATTGGCATATAAAAAAGGGCCGCTAGCAATAGAAAGGTATTGTTCCATATATACAAAATCTCAAATAGATTCCTTAAAAAGATTTTGGGCGACGAGGCGCGCCAGACGCCCTGATATTCCTTTACATCATCTTTTGAGGTCTTTACCCATCCAAAATAATCACGGTATTCAAGCCACATCAAACGACCAAATGCTGTCGCGCCAAAAAGGATGAAACCTATAACGTTATCAGATTGACTATACATACCTATCGCAATACAAAGACCAAAGATATTTGAAGGGCGTGATGACCATGTATCAACAAATTGTTCAAGAAGTGGGCCCACTTTTGAAAGCTGTTTTGTAAATCTAGCTAGGTCGCCATCGACATGATCTAGTACCTCAAATAAGTAGAACAAGCCGACTCCCCACAAAAGACTGATAGGATCTCCCAAGGAAAATAAATAAAGGGCATATATAACTATCAATGTTCGGAGGTAAGTTACCTGATTAGGTGTAACTGAAGTTTTCGCCAACAACCGAACCAGAATAGTTGATAAAAAACGAAATATTACTTGCATGCCATTGTCTGGCGGAGTTACATATTTAAACTTGATAGCCATTTTGATTTATACCCTATTTGGTAAGGCGAAAAAATAACGTACGAGAGATCGATCCTTGGAATTTCAAAGGAATAGTTAACCTTTTCGGTGAAGAATTATAAAAAAACAAATCTGGAATAGCAGAGCATCTAAGGACGTATAGAAATATACGATCCATGAATCTATGAAACGTATGAGATTTGTTATATTTTGCGCCGTAGCTCTTTCTTATGTCGCGGGCTTCAAACATCATATCTTTATTATCCTTTACACACTTCGCGTCATCATGTACACGTTCAGCAGCTATTAAACAATTAGTATGCTTGAATTTGAACTTCAGTTTATGTGCTCGCAGCCAGTATTCAAGATCCATAACATAGTTCAAATCTTCTCTCACTAAGATACTGTCAATCACTCGGCGACGAAAGAAGGTTGCTGGTTGTGAAATGTATCCTATTCTCAAAAGCATGTTATGAGAGTACTTAGGTCTCCTATAGATCTTCAATACGCAGTTGTTAGCATCAATTTCGATAAAATTACCGTAAATGAGGTCTACTGACGGATGTATATTAAATGCATAATATATTTTACTTATCGCTCGTCGATCAGGATAAATGTCATCCGAATTAAGCCATGTAACAAAGCTACCCTTCGCGATCCGAAATCCCTTATTTATAGCATGTGATTGACCATTATCGCTTTCTGATACAAAGCTAATAAACTGAGAATATCTCTCGAGAACATTAATAGTCTGGTCGGTAGAGCCACCATCTATAACTATCACCTCCAGGTTAGGGTAGTCCTGGTTTATGATCGATGTTAACGTGTCCTCGATAAACTCCCCTTGGTTAAAAGAAGGTACCACAATACTGATTAATGGAAATTTACTATTCATCCAAAACTCTCTGTATTTTTAAAATATGTTCACTTCCAATCAAACTTTTGTCATAAGTAGCGTCTATCAACTTCGCAAAAGGGTAGAAGAAGAAAAGTAAGTGAAATGCGACATTCCCGAACCTAGCGTATGCAAGAACGCCCAACTCCCAGAGCAGCGAACCAAATTTACCGGGCGAATATTCGTGTTCTATGATTCTCAACCCCGCCTGAAATAAAAGATCGGTCAGCTCACTAACAGAATAATAGCCTTGTGGACCTCCAACATTAAAACTATCATTCAAATAGGTAATAAGGCTTTCTTCATCCCCTGGCAAATTAAACAACCGAGCAATGGGCGATTTCAGTAATCTAGGAATATAGTGATAATTATTTGGGACGCTTAAAACAATATGTCCGTTTTTCTTCAGAACACGCCTAGTTTCAAGCAGAAGCGCATTAAGATCCGGCACCATATGCAATAAACTAGACATTAAGACACGATCAACACTCTGATCACCAAAGGGTAATTTTTGTCCATTCGCCCTTATTGGTTTTACCCCACTTTTCCTCGCAACATCAACATCCTCAGCTGAAAAATCGAGATCCACAGCAATCACAGAAAAATTTGAACCTTGTGCGAGTTTAATAGAATAGTGCATAGGACCCGCACCCAAATCGATTAAAACTCCAACGCCATTTAAGTCTAACAATTTAGAGACACAGGGCCATTGTAGTCGACGTAAATAATTCGGAAACCCGAAAAACTTGTAGATACCATATCTAAATAATCTATTTAACATATCTATGCAGATTTTTTCACAACATGTATGGCTCGAGAGGAGCATCTTCCTTTAGCCTTGATCTTTTTCTGAGAAAAGAAGCCGACCAACAACCAGAATATAATACTCTCATTCATAAGCTCTCATCTCTATCTTTCTTGGGAAGGAAATAGTTGATAATTTTCGGATTGTAGGTGGAAGAAAACTTCCCTTTGTAAAATAGTCTATCACTGCATTCGCGAAACAATACCAACGCTAAAACTAGAATGAGCCATGCATTTACGAAAACCGAAAATCCTCCAGCCAGGAGAATTCCAAAACCATATACAAAGAAAGTATGCATATCGAAAGTCAAAAAAACCCTTCGGAAACCAATGGTTTGATATTTATCCGAGTTAACAGCTATCTTGGCTTGCTTTATAAAAATATGTGTAATCAATTCGATAATACATAATAAAGATAAAATAGCTATCGAAATAATATATGAAAAAGGTTCACCAATGACGAAGCTCCACGTAACTACAAGTACAGTTAATTTTATACGATCGCTAATCATATCGAAGAGATAGCCAAAGTGGCTTTGACGCCCAGACTTTCTTGCGATTACTCCATCAGCATAATCTAGTATCACCGAAAGAGACCAAAGGATAATAAATGCGAATTTTGCACCGATTAGATATAGTAAAGCAGATGTAATTCCCAGGATAAGTGAAACAAGAGTCACCACATTAGGACTTATACAATTCCTTAAACATATCAGAACTACCGGCTTAGCAAGCAGCCGTAAAAAAACCGTTAAGGGATTCCCAACCTCACCGTCTTTCATAAAACCAGCCTCAACAAGCGCTTTACCTACGTTACTTATCATTGTTTTTACCCATGTTTTCAATATATTCAGAAGGCATGAAAGGCCTACTTTTTGATACCCATATTTCAACATTATTGGTGATGATGTACATAACAATGGAAAATACTACTAGGAGAAAAAGATTAACAGGATCTTTCAGTATGTTTTGGTCAGCGCTGATTAATACTAAGAAGTTACGGAAAAAATAACCTGAAACTAACATTACTATTGTTATCCTCAGAAAGTCAAAGGAAACCCAAGCCGAGATATTACCTATAATTCTGCGTGTAATGAAAATCTTTATACCCATCCGGAAAATGGAGTCTGGCAAACGAACGGCTGCAGCTCCCATTAAGCCATATATAGGTATAAAAAGGATACTTGTAGCTGCCATGATAATAGCGCTTGTTACTGACACTCCCGCTTGTAGCTTAGCCCTCCCTAAACCATTCAAAGTATAGTAAGTAACGATGCTATTTGAAGCAAACCACGAAAATGAGAGCGAGAGAAGCGCCAGAACTAAATGGCCTTTTGTGGCTATTTCCTGCCCTACCCAAATCTCTAATATTTCATAAGAAAACACCGCCATCAGAGAGCCCATCAGCACTGCTGTAATAGTTAATAATCTTGTTACTTGAAGATAGATATCTCTTAATGATTTACCGTCAGCTGGTAAAGTATTTATATGTTTGGAGTTCAGCATACTAATGTGAGGAAACAATGAGTGTGCAGCCGCAGATAAGCCATAGTGAATATTTTGAGCCAGTTGAATACACACACCATAGATCCCTAATCCCGCTGGGCCTATTATTGCTGATATAAGCAACCGATCGGTGCTGCTATAAATCAACCCGGCTAAACCTTGTGTCCAACTCCACATCCCAAACTGCTTTATTTCAGAAAATGCACTTTTGGAAAATCCAGGGAATATATTCCCAAGTTTCATCCAGATAATAGTAAAAAGTATGGCATTGCTTATCATTGAAGTAATCAAAACGGCCAATAGTAAAATTGGCAGGCTATAGCCAGCAATGGCCGCAATTACCTGAAAAAGAATGTTAGATACTTTGACAAAAACGGTTACACCCGCGGCTAAATCATATCGATGGCTACCACGTAATGTTGCCACATATATAGATTCCATCAGTTTAAGCGGCATGATTAGTGAAGTGACAAAGAGCACATTCAAAGCGCCAGGAATAGAGTCAAGTTTGAACGTGATTATCATGAAAGGTGCGCTGAGAAAAAACAAAGCTCCAACCGCTATTCCTGAAATAAGCCCAAGAATACCGATTGTGCGAATGATTTCTATGACACGAGATCTATCATTCAATTGATTATAGTGTGCTACATATTTTAGTGCAGTATCCCCGAACCCAAAATTAAATATTGAACTGAAGCCGATAAATGTTGTGACAAGCAGAAGAAAACCATACTGCTCAATTCCTAAATAATGAATTAGTACTGGCGTCGCAACAAGCATCCCCAAAGGCACCACACCATAATCAAGGACGCTCCAAATAACGTTTCTTCCTGCTGCATGCGATAAGGATTGACTAGATTTAATAGTTTTATTCGCCATCGTTATGGAACCTGTTTACCACTGAATTGATGAACTCGCTCTTTAAGAGCTGCATCTAAGAAGAATTTTAAATAGCAATTGAAAAAATCTATTCCACTATTGCAAACCTAGAATGAGACACTACTAGACAAGGAGCCGCTTAGGTCCTGGCCATCCTTTTGTTGCCTCTAGCAAAGCCGTGCCATAATATGTCCGACCCAACTTCTGTATTTTAAATGATTAGTAATTGTCAGTATCCCCCTTTTTTTCGCAGTTTCCGCGTTATCTCTTTTAAAAAATATCAGATGCGCTAACACGACCCTTTTTTATCTTCGAAAATTTTGAGGAATAATACATAGGCCCCTCCCCGAGATCTAATATTATGTCATCCTTGGAAGGGTTAATAAGCCTGGACAAAGCCGGCCACTGAAGTACCTTAAATAATTAGCCCGCCCAAATACCTTAATTAGAATATTTTTAAAAACCCTATATTCCTATGAATATAAAAAAATTGATTGTTAACGATTATCTGATGTTGCTAACTGTATTAATTTTTGGCACCTATCAGGTCGGCGCGCGTCAAATAATGGAGCCATCCAAAAGCAACTGAAACAAGCAGCCATCTCTGAAGGTGATATGGATTGTGAGTAACAAAGCCATTTAAATTATCTGCAATTAAAGCCACGATAAATAGCACGGCGATATGCCTCTCTAAATGTCCCGCTTGCCGTCTAATAACATTAAGTTTCCCTAGTAAATACAGAAGAGGTGTGAAATAGAGAACTATACCGATGACGCCTTGCTCGGCTAAGAGCGTTATCAATCCACTATTATATGGCATGCTTCCCTGACCAGCACCTATTCCTGAAAGTGGATTTTTAAGAAAATCTTGAATCCCTGCGAAAATGCCAACAGATCTTACATAGTAAGACGTTAGCCTACCGTCACTTTCGCCACCATTATTTAAACTAGCTAGGTTTTCTAACAATTCTAATAATCGACCTAACTGCAAAATAAAAACATCTGCCTTGATCAATGCTAACAGAGAGAAAAAAGATACGCAGACAACCATGATACCTGCATGTCTCATCTTTTTACCCATCACAAAACTGAAAAAAAGACCGGCCCCAACAGATAACAGTCCGGTCAATGAATAACTATAGAATAGAGAACCTATAAGAGTAAATAGAGCCAGATATAACCAATGCTTACCCCAGATCGAGTTTCTTCCTTCAATTATGTCATGTAACAATAAAATGATAGGAACAACTAAAAATGAAGCTAGCCAACTTGACTCTGAAAACCACGCTGTAGGGGCTAACACTCCTGATATTATTTTTATGGATATAGATGAATTGTCGAAATATGGTATGAATAAATATTGATCCACAATAATCTGGCCTGTCACAACCTGTATCATCACCAACATGCCCGCAAAACATGCAATTACAATCCATACTCTCATAAGCTTCATCACTCTTAATGAACTTATCTTTGAGTTCGAAATAACAAAAAAGGTAAAAAATGCTAATATGAATTGAAAAAAGCTACTTGTAAAACCTTCCATATTAAATCGCTGATCCGATGTGACCTCAAGAACCATACTGTTGAGCAGCAAAAACAAACTATATACAGACACGTATATAATTACTTTTCTATTTATTTTCTGCCCGGATAATATGGCTGCAGCCCCCGCTAGACAGAGAACAATTGCACCAAGCCAATCATATTTCAGGTAACTATTACCTAATGGGATCGCAACACTTGAAAAAGAAACTGCCAAAATATAAAAAGATAGATATCTAACTATAAATGGATCCCTTACCTTTATTGGGACTTTCATTAGGCGTGTAGGGACCTTTTATACGTCAAACTCAAGGATTTAATTTTACACCAACTTTTTTATATGATCCCAAACCATCTAACTTAATACAGCTGTCCAAAAAAAATTTTATATTCCAATTGAAAAAATCCATTCCGCCGTAGTAACCCCAGAATGGGATACTACTAGGCAAGGAGCCCTTCAGGTCCTGGCCATCTTTTTGTTGCCACTGGCATAACCGTGTCACAATATTTTTGCCCCAATTCCGGTATTTTAAATCGTTAGTGATTTTTGCAACATCAAAACAAATTCCAGCATATTGTGCTAAGCCAGTCACGCAATATTCAGTATTCGTTGCTTTCCATTGAGTATCATATTGCGAGTAAAGAAGTCCCTCTTTGTTCAACAGCGCCCCAAGTCTATCCGTATCGCTTACCAGCTTATCAGCCCAACGCTTATCCCCAGTAAGCTGATAAGCCATCGAAAAACCTTCAAGGACATAGACTATAGTATGTAATATAGCATCCTCCTTTGGCCTAAATTCAGAGTAAAGATAGTAACCGTTAGATTGCTGTTGATCCGATACCCATTCTAGATTTCTTAAACCTGCGGCGA
>Ga0115570_10004146_pt1 | contig 10474 bp, 7 predicted proteins | sample COGITO_mtgs_1205_3_FD_87294 | JGI IMG/M metagenome (GOLD analysis project Ga0115570, IMG submission 87294) | Pelagic marine microbial communities from North Sea - COGITO_mtgs_120524 | ecosystem: Environmental > Aquatic > Marine > Epipelagic | place: Germany:Helgoland, sampling site Kabeltonne... | reverse complement strand
TTTCGCCCGCTCCCCGCTCAAAAACTCGAAGCTTGATCTCAGTACGCGAGCACACTTCCATAAAGCCCACGTTGACTCGCTCTGGAAAGCGCTCATGGCGCTCGATAAGCGGGCCGAGGCTCGCCACAGGCGCGTCGTTACAAGACGACACTTGCAGGACTACATGCGGGTTGCCCATTGACAAGGCGCCCACCTGATACGTTTCGTCACCAGCATCAAGCGTGTATTCAAGCGAATGAGCGGCTGCAGTGAGGGGGATGTCAGCAGGCTCAAAAACCGGCGCGCCCAAGTTGGCCAGTACACGCCCGTCTTCGCCTGTTCGCAAATGCATCATGCCATTTGTGGTTTGAACGGCTAGTTCACGCTTGTTGCTCAGTCGCTGTTCTCGGACGAAGCGCGCAAAGCAGCGGGCACCATTACCGCATTGACCCGCTTCAGAGCCGTCTGCATTAAAAATGGTGTAGCGAAAGTCGGCATCTGGGTGATCTGGTGGTCCCACCAATAGTACCTGGTCACAGCCCACACCACGCTGCCGATCGGCGATGAAACGGAGCTTGCCCTGGCTAAGCTGGACAGATTGGCGCACGCAGTCAATGACGACGAAGTCGTTGCCGGCGCCGTGCATTTTGGTGAACTGAAGCTTCACGGATTACTCTCCGGCAGTACTCGCTCTCCTGCCCAGAGTTGTTCGCGGGTTTCGCGGGCACGAATTACGTAAGCTTGATCTTTATCAACCATGATTTCGGCAGGTCGCGGGCGACTGTTGTAGTTCGACGCCATGACAAAGCCGTATGCACCTGCACCCGTTACCGCGAGTAAGTCGCCAGCTTCAAGTGCAAGGTCACGATCCTTGCCTAAAAAATCACCGGTTTCACACACCGGGCCAACGATATCCCAGCGTTGCGGCTCCTCCTCTCGTTCCGTTACTGGAAGAATGGCTTGCCAGGCGCTGTACAATGATGGACGAATAAGATCGTTCATTGCAGCATCTACCAGCGCGAAATTCTTGTGATCCGTGGGTTTCAGGTAGTTAACTCGCGTTAGCATGACCCCAGCCATGGCGACAATCGACCGGCCCGGCTCAAAAATTAACTCATAGTTGCGCCCGTCGAGCTTAGCGGTGAGTGCATCAATGTAGTCTTGCACTGGCGGAACGTCTTCATCTGCGTAGCCCACGCCTAAGCCGCCTCCGAGATCGAGGTGCTCTAACATGACTCCCTCAGATTCAAGTTCATCGACGAGCGCTAGCAGGCGGTCGAGGGCATCAGTAAATGGGGTAATAGCAAGCAATTGACTGCCAATGTGACAATCGACACCTACCGGATTTACGCCCGGTAACGATAGTGCGCGGCGGTAAAGAGCATGTGCCGCGGCGATATCGACCCCAAATTTGTTCTCTTTAAGTCCGGTTGAAATATACGGATGAGTGCCTGCATCAACATCGGGGTTCACGCGCAGTGATATGCGCGCCACCGTACCCATGTCATCGGCTACTTGAGACAGTAGCTCGAGTTCTGCGGCTGACTCCACGTTAAAGCATCGTATGCCGACCTGGAGCGCCTGGCGCATCTCGTCAGTACTTTTGCATACGCCGGAGAAAACCACTTTAGCCGGGTCGCCGCCCGCTGCAATGACGCGTTCAAGTTCGCCGCCCGATACAATGTCGAAACCAGCTCCGAGCTTTGCGAGGCAATTAAGTACCGCTAGATTAGAATTTGCTTTTACCGCGTAACAAATCAAATGACGCCGATCGGATAGGGCGTTTTGGTACCGCAAAAAGGCACTCTCAATGGCCCTGCGGCTGTAGACATAAAGCGGGGTGCCGTAAGTGGTAGCCAGGGTCTCTAGGCTTATATTTTCACATAGCAGCGTATTATCACGTCGCTCAAAGCCCTCACCTATCACGACTCCACCCCCTCTTCTTGTTGCTCGACTGGCGGGGTCGATGGCTCGGCGGTGGGCACCGTCGCATGAACCAGCGGCCCTTGCTGACCACAGGCTGTAAGGGCCCAGAACAGGGCAACTATTTTTGTCAGTAGTAAGAGTTGGCGCACAATTGAGACCCAAAAGACGTCAGTATACCAGTGCTAGCGGAGGATTCGGGTAACCTCTAAGATGTTTGATGATTAACGGCCGCGGGTGAGACCGCTGTCACTACTGAAACAAGGAGAGTTAAGCGTGGCCAGCCCAGTGTACTATGAGCGTATAGACAGTATTTTTGAAGAGCTTGAGGATCGCCTCGATATGCTGGATGAAGATCCTGATGTTGCTGCAGCGGCAGGCGTTATCAATGTGACCTTCCGTTCGGGCGTCGTTTTTGTATTTAGTCGCCAGCCTCCAACCGAGCAGCTTTGGTTGGCGACGCCGGGTGGTGGCTTTCACTACGAGTGGAGTGGGGACGCTAACGACTGGTTGGATACGAAGACGGGCGAGGCATTTCGACCATTTTTAGTGGCTCAAATGGCAGAGCACACCGGAATTGCTTTCTCCTGGTCGTAAAAGTGCAGGTCGCCTTACGGCTTATAGCCACTTCTTGCTTGGGCCTGCTGGCCGCACCAGTCTGGAGTCAGGATGCCTACTTTTCTGAACCGCTTTGGTCTGAAAACCTCTCGCCTCTAGCGGGTTTGGTTGCCTTACCGTCACAGCGCAGTGCCCAAATCACTCCAGGACTTACCGCTGCGCTGCACGGGGCGATGGCAAATCATTGGGTCTCTCAAGACGAAGCCGATGAAAGTGTATTTTTTGACGGCGAGACAGGGCGTGTAACAGCGGCCTTTGAATACGGTTTTAGCGACGCTCATTCCTTTCGCCTCAGTATTCCGTGGGTTTCGCACAGTCACGGTTCCCTTGATGGCCTTATAAATGGCTGGCACGCTCTTTTTGGGATGAGTGATGGCGGTCGCAGTCGTTACCCAGAGGATAGCTTTCAGTATCGTTATCGCCGTGATGAGGGTGAAGCCTCGCTAGTCCAAAGCGGATCAGGCCTCGGCGACGTACGTGCAGAGTGGAATACCGCACTTATTCGGGCTGAGTCCCATGCGGTCAGTGCCTCGGTGGGCTATAAATTTTCTACCGGGGACGACCAAGTGTGGCTGGGAAGCGGGGCAGGTGACGTGTTTGCCAGCCTGCGCTTTTCAGGGCGTCATCTGAGTGATCTGCCGCTCGTATGGCACGGTCAGCTAGGCTACACCTATGCAGGTCAAAGCGATTTGCTGGGCGCCGCGCAGCGCCGCAATCTCTGGCGCGCGGGGCTTTCTGTCGACTGGCGGCTCGGCCAGCACTGGTCACTGCTAGGGCAAATTGATGGCCATGCGGGGGTTGTTGATAGTGCTCTCGGCGCTATTGGTGACGGGCCCTCGGTACTATTGAGCATAGGTGCTCGTTATCGACTCACACCACGTTGGCTTATCGATGTGAGTTTTGTCGAGGATATACGCGTTGAAACAGCGCCCGACATAACATTTCAAGCAACGCTGCGCTGGCAACCCTAGAGTTTTTCTAGCGTGTACGGAGCTGTTGAACCGCTTGCTGCGCAGCAGCCTCGACCTGTTTGGGCGCGGTACCACCAATATGATTACGCGCAGCGACCGAGCCTTCGAGGGTCAGAATGTCAAACACGTCGGCATCGATAGTGGCGCTGAAGGTTTGTAGTGTCGCGAGTTCTAGCGCCTCAAGATTGCAGTTGTTACTCACGCAGTGGGCAACTGCTTTGCCTACAACTTCATGGGCATCTCGGAAGGGTACGCCCTTGCGTACAAGATAGTCCGCCAGATCTGTCGCGGTGGCAAAGCCCGTGAGGGCGGCGCGGCGCATTGACGCTTTCTTGGGTTGTAGTGCAGGCACCATGTCTGCAAAGGCCCGTAGGCAGTCGTGTAGCGTATCGACGCAGTCAAATAACGGCTCTTTGTCCTCTTGGTTATCTTTGTTGTACGCCAATGGCTGGCCTTTCATCAGTGTCAGTAGACTGATTAGGTGGCCATTGACTCGGCCCGTTTTTCCGCGAACCAGTTCAGGCACATCAGGATTTTTCTTCTGCGGCATAATCGATGAGCCCGTGCAAAAGCGATCGGGAATATCGACAAAATCAAATTGCGCTGATGTCCAGAGGATGAGTTCTTCGGACATGCGTGATAAGTGAGTAAGCACTAGGGCCGCAGCGGCGCAGAACTCGATTGCAAAATCTCGGTCAGACACCGAGTCGAGGGAATTGAGTGTGGGGCCATCGAATCCTAGAGCTTGTGCTGTCATCCCTCGATCAATGGGAAAGGTTGTTCCTGCAAGCGCCGCCGCGCCTAACGGGCATTGATTGAGCCTTGTCTGACAGTCGCGCAGTCGGCTCCAATCGCGCTCGAGCATCTCATTCCACGCGAGTAAGTGATGCCCAAAAGTCACAGGCTGCGCTACTTGCAGGTGCGTAAAGCCGGGCATTATGGTGTCGGTATTAGCGGCAGCTAGCCCTATGATGCCTTCCTGCAAGCGAGTCAGCTCTTGCATTGCTGACCTAATCGCTTCGCGCATAAACAAGCGAATGTCGGTTGCTACCTGATCGTTTCTCGATCGCCCTGTGTGCAACTTTTTGCCCGCATCACCGATGATCTCAGTGAGTCGCGCCTCGATATTCATATGGACGTCTTCGCGCTCGACTCGCCAGTCAAAGCGCTGCTCATTGATCTCGGCAGCGACTTGGTCGAGGCCCTGATGGATGAGAGCGCATTCCTCAGCGCTTAACACCCCGGCCTGGGTTAGCATGTCGGCATGCGCCCTTGATCCCTGAATGTCTTGCGCGGCTAATCTGCGATCAAATTGATGCGATGCAGTAAAGCGCTGAACGAAGGCATCGGTGGGTTCTGAAAAGCGGCCACCCCAAAGATCACTGGTTGTTTCAGAGCTTGAGTCAGAGCGAGTCATGTTTAATCCTACTGGCGGTTATGCGCCCTCCGTGAGGGCAAATAATAAGCTTTGTGGCGTATTGTAGCACCCGCAACGCATTGGTCGCGCACAGAGTGGTTTCTAGTGCCGCATCACATGCTACGATGGCGTCTAATAGGGAGGTCTCATGTCAAAATTGGTTATTGCAACGCGGGAAAGCCCGCTTGCTTTGTGGCAGGCACATTTCGTTGCCGGCGAATTGCGCCGCCTTCATCCGAGCCTAGAAGTTGAGCTGCTTGGGATGACATCGAGAGGCGATCAGATACTTGATACACCACTGTATAAAGTTGGCGGGAAAGGGCTGTTTGTGAAAGAGCTTGAAACCGCGCTACTAGACGGTCGTGCCGATATTGCTGTGCACTCGATGAAAGATGTTCCAATGGAGTTACCCGATGGTCTGACGCTCGGCGTTATTTGTGAACGAGAGGACCCGCGAGATGCGTTGGTCGGTATCGATAGTTTTGACGCTCTACCTCAAGGTGCTCGTTTGGGTACATCCAGCCTGCGCCGTTCATGCCAAATCAAGCGCTCGCGTCCTGATCTCGATATTGGGTTTCTTAGAGGCAATGTAAACACACGTTTGAGCAAGCTCGATGCGGGTGAGTTTGATGCGATCATGTTAGCCACAGCAGGGCTTTTACGGCTTGGATTTGATGATCGGATCGGCGCTCGTATCGACCCTGATATCTCACTGCCCGCAGGCGGCCAAGGAGCCGTGGGTATTGAGTACCGTCAGAGCGATACGCGCACTGCGGAGTTGCTTGCACCGCTGCAGCACGATCTCACTGCCCGCTGTGTTCGTGCTGAGCGTGCGATGGTGCGCAAACTTGATGGTGGTTGCGATGTGCCCATTGCCAGTTATGCGATCATTGAAGGCGATCAGCTCTGGCTGCGCGGGCGTGTGGGTTCGCCCGATGGCGAGACACTGCTGTTTGCCGAATCCCGAGGTAGCGACCCAGAGGCCCTCGGAGACACTGTTGCCACTCAGCTTTTAGAGCAAGGGGCAGATACGATTTTGGCAGCGGTGCGCGGATGACTGCACTCGTCGTATTGACTCGACCCGAGGGAGATAACTCTCGTCTGGAGTCAACATTGGCAGCTCAGGGCTACGATACGTACATCCAGCCGCTTCTGCGTATTGCGTCACTGCCGGAATCTGAGCTTCCCGACCCTCCGGATCTCACCGGCGATGATCTTTGTATCTTTATTAGTGCCAATGCGGCACGAATGGGCTTGCCTAATCTCATGGGAGCAATGGTCGAGCACGGTATTGTGAGCTTTGCTGTTGGGCCGCGGACGGCCAGCGTTCTCGAGGTTGAAGGTCTGCCTGTGATTGTCCCAGAGCAAATGGATTCTGAGGGTCTTCTTGCTTTGCCTGAGCTCAGCGACGTCCAAGGCCGGCGAGCGATAATTGTTAAGGGTGAGGGTGGCCGCGAAGTGCTTGCCCGTGAGCTTGAAGCGAAAGGCGCGCTTGTTGAGGAGTACATTTGCTACCGGCGCGAAGCAGCGCTAGTGGATTCGGATACATTTTGCGCGAGCTTATTAGACTACAAAAAAATCATTTTTCAGGCTAACAGTGGACAAACGCTGGCAGCGCTGACGACAGTGTTAGAACAATGCAAAGGGGCCTCACTGCTGCAGCATTGTGTAATCGTACCTTCTCAGCGGGTGGCAGATGATGCTCGGCATCTGGGCTGGCAGCGAGTAGTAGTTGCTGAAAACGCGAGCGACGAAGCCTTTCTTACAGCGTTAACTTCGGCGTTATCAGAGGAGCTGCTCATGGATGACGACATAGGTGCGACGCAGCTTTCCTCGCCCAATACTTCATCAGCCAACACTTCATCGCCAGCAAAAGCGCCAAAAGAGAAGGTAAAGGAGCCTGAATTGACGAGTGCGAGAAGAGGATTTGGCGCTTTTTTCGTATTTATCTTCGTGCTTTTGCTAATGAGTGCCGCAGCGGCCGCTGCTTATTTTATCCTACTGCCTCAATGGCGCGCTCAGACAGCAATGGTTGGCGGCTTGCAGCAACAGGTCGAATCTTTGGGAGCGGCTAATGCCACTTTGCAATCCCGTTTAGGTGAGCAGATGGATACTCAGGCAGCGCAGTTTGAGCAACGCGCCGCTGAGCTACTGAAGAATCAAGCATCGCAGCACGCTTTGGAGTTGGCGAGAAGCCAAGCCGATTTTGATGAGGAGCAACGCCGACTGGTCGGGCGGTTAGATCGTCTAGACATCCGCATTGCGCGTCTTACTGCGACCGATCGGCGTGCTTGGCTCGCCAATGAAGCTGCTTTCCTCGTGCGATTAGCAGCGCAGCGATTACTTGTGTCGCGAGACATTAGCGCCGCTGAGGCGTTACTGGATAATGCCGACGCACTGCTGTCGGAGGTCGACGATCCTCGCTTTGAACCTGCACGCGGTGCTCTGGCAGCCGATTTATCAGCCTTGCGTGCGGCGCCTCGTATCGATGTAGTGGGCCTGTATGCGCGCTTTTCTGCGCTTATCGGACAGGCTTCAGCCCTCGCCGTCGTAGTAGCGCCATCAGTATCGATGGAAGAGTCGTCGAGTTCAAAAGGTTGGTTGGCGCTCGCTGAATCGGGTTGGAAAGCCGCACTGACTAAACTCTCTGACTATCTCGTTGTGCGCAGTCGTGACGCTGAAATGTCGCGAATGATGACGCCCGATTGGGAGGCATTAGCTCGGCAAAATCTACGATTACTACTCGAGCAAGGGCAGATCGCGGCGCTCTCACATAATCAGGCCTTGTATGACACAGCGCTAGAGCGTGCTGCGGCCTTCGTCACCGAGTTTATGCCGAATGACCCTGATCGTGTTGCGGCAATGCTTGAGGAGATTCGAACCTTGGCAGCCCTCAATGTAGCCCCGGCACTACCCAATTTATTGACCTCGAGAGCAGCAATCGCCGATGCATTACGGTCGATCGACAGCGATAAAACCTTGCCGCAGGTGACCGGTGCTGAACTGGTAGAGCCCACTATTGGGTCCGTGGACAGTCCGAGTGCCGTTATTGAGAGTAACGACTGATATGCGTCGCTTGCTGATCGTCACATTAGTCGGGCTGGTTATAGGCGCTGCTTTAATCAACCTTGTTGAGCAAGATCCGGGATACGTCTTCATCAGTCTTGGTGATGTGACTATTGAGACTAGCTTTTGGTTTGCTACCGTTCTCTGGCTAGTCGTATGGGCGCTTTTGTCGGCTAGTCTCGCTGCGCTGAGGACGCTGCTGAGGGGTCGTCAATGGATCAGCGACTGGGTTGTTGGACGTAAGGCGCGTAACGCGGGAGCCCTCACCAATCGAGGCCTTATCAGCTTTATCGAAGGTCATTGGGCGCGAGCCCGACGGCAATTACTCCGGGCAGCACGATACAGTGATGCCCCATTGGTTAATCATTTGCTTGCAGCTCAGGCGAGTTACAGACTTGGCGATGTTGACGAAATGCGACGGCAATTAGGGCTGGCAGAGACTGTTGAAGCGGGCGTTGGTATTGCACTTGAATTGACGCAAGCAGAGCTGCAACTAACTGCCGGCCATAACGAGGAGGCTTTGGCTACCCTCGTCCGAGCTCGAGCCAATGCTAGTAAACATCCACATGTTCTTGAACTGCTTGCTCGCGTGCACCGTAAGCTCGCAGATTGGCCGGCGCTCAGAGACCTTTTGCCTGAGCTGCGTCGCCGCGATTTGCTCGATTCTCCGCACCTACAAGGCTTGGAGGCTGAGTTATGGTTCGCGTTGCTCGATACGGCCTGTTCCAGCGAACTAGATGCGAATGAGCTACAGAATGTCTGGCAAACTATTCCACTAAGTTGGCGTGAAAAGGATTCTTTGCGCTGCCGGTATATTGAGGCCCTTGTTGCGCGTGGTATGACTGCCGAGCAAGAAAAGCTCTTAATAGCGATGGTCACTAAGCAGTGGAATACGCAATTAGTACGCGTGATTGGCAGCTACCCTCCGGCAGATCCTAAGCGGCTTATGAAAGCGTTACACCGTTGGTTGGAGAGTCACGGTCAAGAGGTGGTGCTTCTGGTGGCTGCAGCTAGGCTCGCACAGCACATGGGCGATTGGCAGCAGGCGCGTAGCTGGTTTGAAGAAGCCAATAAGATTGAGCCAAAAGCCGACACATGCATGGAGCTTGCCCGTCTCGCCAGCGCACAGGGTGATCGAGCTGCAGCCGATGCATATCTCCGATTGGCCGGAAGCCGATTACTCGATGGGCTATCTTTGGCACCTATCCCAGACAAGGCTGATAGCCCAAGCTCCTAATAGTGCGGCCTATTTTGGGTCAGCTCTTGCGGCCTGGGAGCTCGATGCCCAGTTCACCCCAAATAGAATCGACCTTGCTCTTTACAGCATCATCCATTTGAATCGCTGTGCCCCACTCACGATCGGTTTCACCTTCCCACTTGTTAGTGGCATCCATACCTACTTTTGAGCCGAGTCCTGCGACTGGCGATGCGAAATCGAGATAATCAATCGGCGTGTTATCGATGAAGACGGAATCGCGACGAGGATCCATCCGCGTTGTCATGGCCCAAATCACATCCTCCCACGAGCGTGGATCGACGTCATCGTCAACAATGATAATAAACTTGGTGTACATGAATTGACGCAAGAAAGACCAAATGCCGAGCATCACGCGCTTTGCATGTCCAGGGTATTCCTTGCGCATTGATACTACGGCCATGCGGTATGAGCAGCCCTCCGGCGGAAGGTAGAAATCAACAATCTCGGGAAACTGTTTGCGGAGCAGTGGCACAAAAACTTCGTTGAGGGCCACGCCAAGAATCGCCGGCTCGTCCGGCGGTCGGCCGGTATAGGTGCTGTGGTAAATAGGGTTTTCGCGGGTGGTCATAGTTTCAACGGTGAATACTGGGAAGCGCTCCACCTCGTTGTAGTAACCCGTATGATCACCGAAGGGGCCTTCATCCGCTTCTTCGTTAGGGTCAATGTAACCCTCAAGTATGATTTCTGAATGCGCAGGGACGAGCAATTTATTATCCCGGCACATGGGTGTTAAGCATTCTGCGAGTTCGGTTTTGCTGCCTCGAAGTAAGCCTGCAAAAGCATACTCGGACAGCGTGTCAGGAACAGGTGTTACGGCACCGAGGGTCGTCGCAGGATCCGCCCCTAAGGCTATAGCAACGGGATAAGGCTTGCCGGGATGCTTGAGCTGCCAGTCTCTAAAATCGAGCGCGCCACCGCGGTGTGACAGCCAGCGCATAATCAACTTGCGCGGGCCCAGACGCTGCATACGATAAATGCCCAGGTTCATGCGGGGCTTCTCAGGCCCTCGTGTTATCACCAAAGGCCACGTCACTAGAGGGCCAATATCGCCGGGCCAGCAGGTTTGCACTGGAATTCGCGTTAAGTCGATGTCGTCGCCGGTAATCACTCGCTCTTGGCATGGCGGTCGCTTGATCGTTTTGGGGCCCATGTTGAGCACTTTCTTGAGCAGGGGCGCTTTGTCAATCAGATCGCGCATACCTTTGGGCGGATCGGGCTGGCGCAGGTACGCCAAGAGTTCAC
>Ga0115570_10004116_pt1 | contig 10512 bp, 17 predicted proteins | sample COGITO_mtgs_1205_3_FD_87294 | JGI IMG/M metagenome (GOLD analysis project Ga0115570, IMG submission 87294) | Pelagic marine microbial communities from North Sea - COGITO_mtgs_120524 | ecosystem: Environmental > Aquatic > Marine > Epipelagic | place: Germany:Helgoland, sampling site Kabeltonne... | reverse complement strand
TATTGATGATATCAAAGAGGAAACTAACATGGATGCATACGTTTCACGAATATCATTTGATGAAGGTGCCGCTGCAGATGCTAGAAGAGACATGAGGCGTGACCCTGATATGAAATCAAAACGTGATAGTGAAGATGTTTCTGCAACAACAGCAGACGTAGAAAAGGCTGCAAATCACATTATCATGCAACTAAGAAAGTCTGTTTCCATGAAAGGACAGAAAGATGTGGAATTTGCAAGTGGTAAACAAAAAGTACCACCTCAAGTTGCACAGAAGATATTAGATATGTACAACAAACAGAGAACTTCTGCCGATAAATCAAAGTTCCAAATGAAAATTGCGAAGTCTTATAAAGACTTACTCACTACTGTAAAGGGGAGATAAAATGAGTTATAATAGCAAATATTTTGACAGGAAGCCAGGCAGTCTTGAGAACGCAGTTCTTGAGGCATTAGGTGGTCAAATCAACGAAGCATCAATGGATGTTAATCTAGATGATGATAAGAGACTTATTCAGAATATTGAAAAAATGAAAGTTAAAGTAAAAATTCTTAGTAGGGCTACTAGTGGTCGAGGTCGTGTTGATGTAAGACTTACAGGTAGTAAGAATAATATTAACAAAGTGGTTGATGGAAATCAAACATCAATGAGAACTGATAATGATTTTGCATTTAATGAGTCTACTGAAGTTGTTGAAGCTAAAGACATGGATAAAGTAAATCCAGATGCTGTCAAAAAGAAGTTTAAAGATCGTAAAGATAAAGATATCGACAACGATGGAGATGTTGATTCATCTGATGAGTACTACACAAAAGACGTAAGGCAATATCTAAAGCAGTCAAGAGTGAAGGGATTTTTACAGGCCTTCAGAAAAAAGGTAGTGACGATAGTCAGGCTGGTGCTCAAACAAGATCATACCAAAGACAGTATGGGCAAGGGGCAAAGGTTGGTAATCCACATCGACAAATGCAATTTGCTAAGGCAGCATTTAAAAGTGGTATGAAATCTAGAAGTGGTATTGTTTCTTATGTTGAAAAAGAAACAAAGAGCAAAATTCATCCAGACGTTCGATCAGCAATTAATAATTCTGTTAAAGAAGAAGTCGAACTTGGTGAAGGTAAGATGAAAGAACTCGCTGGTAAAATTGCAACTGTTTATAAAAAAATGAAATCTGATTCAACGATGAAACCATTTGCAGACAAGTTCAGAGCCGATGTAAAAAAATCAATGAATATCAGAAAGTCATTGGAAAAGGTGTTACCAGACTATGTTGGTGGTGGAGATATTACTAAGTTGATGAGTGAAGCATCTGAACTTGGTACACCAGAACGCACAAAACATACTCTTGATGTAACGCCAGGACAATCTATGGAAGATTGGAATAAAGCAGTTGGTGTCATGCAAGAGAAGAATGATACTATGCGTGAAGCACTTGCCAAAATGTGGAGTGTCGAAGAAAGTAATAATAAAAATCCTTTTGGAGAAGCTGCAGATTTTAAACCACATAAGATGTATGATCCAAAAACAGGTGAAGCACATGATGCAAAAACTATGGATGACCATCTACGAATGAAAAAGATGGGGTACACTCATACTGAACCTAAAAAAGAACAGAAAACTATGACAGGTCAACCAGCAACTAAAGTTACTGTTGATCCAGATATGAAAGAAAAGAAAAATATTGCATAATGAAAACATTAAAACAACTTATAGAGGCAAGTGATGAAGACTTACCCACAATCTATTGTGATATGGATGAAGTACTAGTTGCACTTATGAAAGGTGCAGAGAAAGTGCTGGGTAATCCTTTTCCTCAAGTTGATAAAGAAGAACGGTGGAAAATTCTTTCAAATACCAAAGATTTTTGGGCAAATCTAGATTTTATGCCAGGAGCAAAAAGACTATATGATCATATCTCAAAATATGATGCACACATTCTTTCTGCATATTCTAGTAGAGATTCTAATTCTAAGCCAGGAAAGATGAAGTGGCTCTCTAAGAACGCAAAGTTCCCAAGGAGTAAAATACATTTAGTGAAACGTGAACAGAAACAAGCATATGCTATGACTGACGGAAAACCAAATGTTTTAATTGATGACTATATTAAAAACATAAAAGAGTGGGAGGCTAAAGGTGGTATTGGTATACGCCATACTGCTGTTCCAAAAACAATAAACGAATTGAAACGACTAGGTTTCAAATAATTATAAATATAGACAAAGGTTAAGGAGAAATAAAATGGGTTTATGGGGTAATTCAAACTCGACAGAGAGTCGTCCAAAATTCCTACCGATAGATTCTAATGCGAGTGGAAGCACTGGCGCTAGAGAAGATGTTTTAGCGACTATAGGTGGATGGGGATTAGCCCCTGGCCTTGCTGCATCTGGAAACGATAATAAAGATGCACAACCAGAAGTTTTGGTTTGTATTCGTAATCTTGCTGGTAGAAGAGGTAGTCCAACTGTTCAATCTATAGATTGGACACAGGGAGTATACGCAGATGCTGATACATTTGATATCACAGTAACATTTGATGAAGCAATTGATATTACATCTGCTGCTGCATCAGCAAACCAGACAGTTACAAATAAAGCATATATCTTGTTATCAAGAGTAGGTGCAACAGACTTGGTAGAAGACAACACTATTGCTTGTCAATATCACTCTGGTTCTGGAACTAACAGACTAACATTTAGAGGTGTACTACAAACTGCCGCAGCTGGTTTCATAGGATTTAATGGTGCTGGTGTAGGTGATGATGCAACTGCTGGTGAAGCAGGTATTGTATTTGATGGATCATCAACTGGTACTGATGAAAAAGGTAATTCAATGCTTGCAATGTTGCAAGAAGGGGGAACAGTAGATTCTCCTGCTGATAGAATTGTCTTAGATTCTACTGCTGCTATTGTTGCAACAGTTAATGGTGCATTAACTCAAGGTACTACTCTAGTTTTAGATGCTGTTTCTGGAACACTTGCAGTGGGTCAGAAAATTTATGGTCAAAATAATGCAACACCATTGACAGATGCTCAAGGAAGTACTGCTTTGTCACAAGACGGATCACTAACAATTACTGCTGTTGGATCACAAACAAGTGTAACAGTTAGTGAACCAATCACAGTTGCAAACGATGTTATTCTAAACTTTGCTGCTGATGGTCACGATGAACTACAAGTAGAAAGTTTATCATTTACACTTGCTGGTGTAGATGGTGCATCAAATGTTATGACTGGCATACCATTTACTGGTGGTGACTCTGAAGTTTCATTCTTGTTAGAAGAAGGTGCTCAAACTACTGGCGAAGATCATCTAATATTGGATGCATCAGATGGTTCTTCAACTGATGAAAACGACAACTTGGTTGCTGAAGATAAGACAAGTGATATTGCCGTTTACGAACAGGATGGTTCTACCTCTGGAAGTGCTTTTGTACTAAATGGTGTAACCACTACATAAAGTCTTATAAATAACTGTATACTTAATGTAAATACTTGAGGTGAAAATGACTATTAGTAAAGACACGATTGAAGAAAGACTACTTGTTCTAGAAGAAGATATCAAGAATGTTAAAATACAGATATCTAATCTAGATCAACAGAAAAATGAGAGTGTTGCATTGTTGAACGCACTTACTGGTGCAAAACAACAATGTGACTCTTTCTTACAAATTATAGATAATGTTGAGCCAGAGGTTTCTGACTCAAGTGATGTAGGACTAGAGGGAATACTCTAGACAATACCTACAGTAACATTCCCTCAATTAAGAGGGTTTTTAAAAAAGGAGAAGCCAAATGGCCGATAAGAAAATTACCGCATTGACAGACCTTTCAACAGGTGCTGCTGGTGCAGACTTACTACACGTTGTTGATGATCCGTCAGGTACACCAATTAACAAAAAGATTAGTATCACTAACTTTATGAACAATCTTCCAACTTTCCTTGGATTTTCAAATTCAATCCAAGACATGACTGCTGTTCAGAACTCTGGTGCAGTTTCAGTCGCAACTGCTGTTACTCTGTTGGCAACAGAGGGAACAAACGGTGCAACTACACTTGCTAACGGAACTGTTCAAGGTCAAATCAAAATGATCATCTGTGACTCTGACAATGGTGCATCAGTATGTACACCAGCTTCACCTTTGGGTTTTGCAGACTTGAACTTTGTTGACGATGGTGACACTGCAATGTTGATGTGGACAGGTACAAAATGGGCAATCATCGGTTTTGCTGATGTGGGTGCTGATATTCCTGCTGACATTATTGATATCGCTAACTAATTAGTATTTAAACTGTAAAGGAGAAGCCTCATGGCTGACAAAAAAGTAACTGCTCTTACAGACCTAAGTACTGGTTTGGCAAGTGCTGATATCCTTCACGTTATTGATGATCCATCTGGAACACCAATTAACAAGAAGATTTCGGTTGCAGATTTGATTAACAATCTTCCAACTTTCATTGGATTTTCAAATAGCATCCAAGACTTTACCGCTGGACAAGCATCAGGTGCCTGTTCAATCACAACTGCTGTAACATTGCTAGAAACAACTTCTAGTGGTGCGACAACACTTGCTGATGGTACAGTTCAAGGTCAGATCAAAACAATCATCTGCGATGTAGATGGTGGTGCGTCTGTCTGTACACCTCAAAACCCACTTGGTTTTGCAGACTTAAACTTTGTTGATGATGGCGATACCGCCACATTGATGTGGACAGGTGCAAAGTGGGCAATCATTGGTTTTGCCGATGTTGGTGCAAACATTGTTGCTGACTTGATTGATATTGCTAACTAATTAGTAGTATCTTTAGTCTACCTAAATAAAAAGGGAGAGGGGATATTCTCTCTCCCTTTCTTACTATAAGGACAAGGATTATGAAGTCATTTAAAAAATATATTAAAGAAGCAAGTGGATTTCCTACAGGCCCTGTTGGTGAAAATCCAAATAACTTGGGTGGTAGTGTAAGTGTAAATCCATCACAAATTGGTGATCCAGAAGTTCTAAAACGAATTAATGCTATCGTTGGTCAGATCGGTAATCACGAATACTTGGTTGCTGAACACGCAATTGAAAGACTCAGAGGGAGCCTTGATAAGATTGGGCTTACCTTTGGCCCTACTCCTACTATGGAAGGTTCAAGTGGTTCTTTTGATATGCCACTTAGTCGTTTTGGTGGAAGATTTGGTAAAGATATAGATACCCCTCACGATCAGTTTTTGGACGATGATGGTATTTCTAATATGGTAGAAGGTGGTTTAAGTTTGAAGATTCGTTATGAGATGTCACCAAATAACAATTCTTGCAGAGTTTTTGCCAAAGTTGCATAATGTACGAAAAAATTACATCAGAAAATGTTGTAATGTATGCTATAAGGCATTATAACAATCCTCATTGTGAGGGCGAAAAAGAATTTGAAGATGATCTGAAAAGATTTAAGTATATTAAAAGGTTGTTAAGAAAGTATCACGATACAGGAATACTCAAGGAAAGACTTCTGTTAAATCACCTTATTGTATTACATAACGTGTTTGGTTCTGATGCTTGTGCAACACTTTTACTGTATAAAATACAAGAGGAGTATTGGTCTGCACTTAAATCATTTTTATTGTTTTTAAATATACTCACAGACGATGAGTTGCAAAATATAGAAACAGATGAAAAAGTTTATAATACACTAAAGGAACTATAATGGGAAGAGCGATTGATTTATTTGTTACCTACAGATTTCTAAAGTTGTTAACCACACCTTTTGAAAAACAAGATGCGTTTAAATTAGGTATCATTGACAAAGATGGTAATCGTATTAGACAACCAAAGTCTACTAAACCAGCTGTAGAACTTGCAACTTCTGAATTAAAAAACTCATACACAATTCTACACAAACTAGTTTTCAATGTAAAAAAATTATTCAACAAAGTGCCTGGACTTAGAACTAAGGTTGGTACTTATGCTGCAGCATTGTTTCTACTAAAAGACACATTCAAAGAATCTGTAGATGATCCAGATGTATTTGAAAAGGAATTTATGAAATACCTTAAAGAAGAAGGTATAGAAATGGACAATTCTATTAGTGAAGAGGTAATAGGTTTTGGTGAGATATTACCAAAAGGAAACTACGTTCTAAAACAAGATATACTAAATAAACAAGAAGAAGAATTGTCTGCCAAAAAGGGTGATAAGGTTATTGCATATGAAGACGAATCACCAGTAGACACAATTTTAGGCGTTGAGATTTTTCCTGTTATTCATGTTAAAACTCAGGAAAAAATATATGTAAGTTTGGAGGATATTGCTGATGACAGCTAAATGGAAAGAGATCAGTGCATATACTGGTAGACCAGTAGACGAAGATGCTCCTACGAATAATGCTGGTAGTGGTGCAGTTTCTATGCCACCAGATGCTATGATGAAGAAAAAGAAACAACCTTTGATTGATGCAAGAACTAAGGCATACAAAAAACACAAAGCAAAGTTAGAAGCAGCAAGAATAAAACGAGAAAATGCTCGTAAGTCTAAATTTATCGAAAAGGTTCAAGAATCTATTGGTGAGTTTGAACGTGAAGCATTTCTTGTAGAAGACAATGTGGATATGCTTAGAGATATTGTCAGAACAAAAAGTGTAAAGACACTAAAATTTTCTGATGGAAAAATGAAAGTAGATTTGTTTACTGCTGGTGCGCTTGTCACAGTTCTTGATAAGGTCAATGCAGACAACAGAGAAAAACTTACTAGGATGGTTAATGGTAAGAAAGCTCAATTTACTGCAGCTGCCAAAGCAACTTTTAAAATGTTGAACAAGGCAAGATAAGAGTTTTCCTATGAAAACCTTTCTCACATATCTAGATGAATACACCAACTCTCTTGGTACATACGCAACAGGCGGTGCTAGCACAGGCCCTGGCATGGGTCAATACGTTCCTACCGCAGACCTCAACGCAAAAAAGAATCCTAGAATACCCAGAAAAAAAGGTCAACCAGCAGGTTCTGACAAACACTCTGATTTGTACACAGACGAAAATCCAAAAGGAACTATACATGGATTGAAGTTTGCAACAGTTCAAGATGCAAAGGCAAGTGTAAAGAAGATAGAAGGTTCTGGTAAGAAACACGCACATAAGATACAGGCTGCAATTGCAATGGAACAACGTGCGAGAGAAATGGGTAAGACAGCAGAGGCCGCAGTCTATCGTACATATATCGAAAAGATGAAAAAAATTACTAAACAAAGAAATGAAGATTTCACACAAAAAGATGTTAGTGATTTAGAGAAGTTTGCAGATAGAATACTCAAGAAGTATGATATTGATGTAGAATTTACTAGACATTTCGTAGATAGGTTAAATGACCCACGAAATAGTCCAGCCATTAAAGTATCAGAATTACAGAAATTCTTTAAAAAGATACAAAGAAATAAAGGACAGAATATAAGGAACAATCCAGACATAGAAGCAGTTCTAAAAGATATGTCAACTAATCTCAATCTACCAGTTGTAATCAAAAAACGAGGTGATGAATTTGAAGTTACCAATAAAACTATTATGAGAAAACCAAATTTCAAAACTACAAGTAAGGTTATACAGTATGAGTCAGAAGTAGATGACGCAAGAGAAAGAAAGAAAAGAGCATTAGATAGTTTCAATCAACAAATTCAAAACGCAAAAAGAATAGATGATAGAAACAAAGAAAGAGAAAAAGAAAAAAAAGAACGAGATAAAGAACAAGAACAACAAGCAAAAGAGAGAGAACAACAAGCAAAGAACAGGAGTTCCAATGCCACCACGCAATCATAAAAACTGGACTAAAACACCTAATGTAGAATACATTTCTAGTGAGTGTTACAACAATTCAGAAATTTTTGCACAAGAACAAAAAGAGATTTTTTCTAAAGTCTGGATTCCAATGTGTCACATTAGTGAGATGTATGAAGTATCTTGTTATAGAACTACACAGATTGCTGGTCAAAATGTTGTTGCGTGGAATACAGGTGATACTGTAAAAGCATTTTTAAATCATGGCTCACAGTTACCCGCTGGTAAAGCATGGAATGATGAGGCTTTTGGTAAGGAGTTACATTGTGAAGTTAAACATGGTGGTATGGTGTGGGTTACACTAGACCCTAATCCTACACAGAGTGTGGATGAGTGGACTGCTGGTGCATTTGACTGTATTGCAGATGCAATTGACACAGAAGAAATGGAAGTGTTCCATTATCATAAAGCAGTGATTAATACCAACTATAAATTGTGGCATGATACCAATAGTGAGTTTTATCACGACTTCATGCACTACGTTAATCGTGTGTCAGGATTCAATGATGAATATTTCGCTAGAAAAAATATCCCTTTTGATAACGGTCATGTTAACGTCAGTAGCTTTACTGTTAACTATGAAGAGTATGACGGATTTGAGGATAGAGGGGAGTTATCTTTTCCCAATCTGCCACCCAACCAATGGTACATGGTTGACCTCTTTCCAGGCTTCAACTTCAATTTACGAGGTAGTGCCTATCGGTCAGATGCGGTAACACCACTTGGGCCAAACCAAGTTCTGATTGAGTTTAGAGGTTATGGACTTAGAAAAGATACACCAGAGGAAAGACAAACTCGTATCAAACATCACAACTCTATTTGGGGCCCGTTTGGTCGTAACTTACATGAGGATTTGATTGGAGTTGCTGGTCAGGGTACAACAATGCGTGAAGGAACAGAGACAAGAAACATTCTTCATGGCAGACATGAGAATGGAACTATCCACGATGAGGTGGGTATGAGACATTATTATGGTGCATGGGGAGATATGTTGGGTGTAAATCCAACAAACCCATTGATGAATTTAAAAGAAGCAGCATAAGTATAAGGAGAGAGAGATGAAGATGTGGATTAAAAAAAGACTAACAGAAAGAACAACATTAGATGGTGCAGTACTTGTAGGAGTAGGAGTAGTAATACTTATTGCAGGCCCATTTGCTAAACTAGCAGCATATGGTGCAATCGGTTATGGCATCTGGACTATGTGGAAAAAACAATAAAGAGAGAATGAATATTGGCAAGAGTATACCTTCTAATTTTTATCCTAACCATCCTTGGTGGTATAGGTTACGGTGCGTATTATATCTACAACGATACAATGCAACGCATGGCTGTGTTGCGTGATAACAATGCAAAATTAGAGGTTGCTCTTGACAGTAAAGATGCTGTCATTGAAGAACTACAGAATAATATGCAAAAACAGATTGAGTTATCAAATGAACTCAATACAAAACTTGCAGCTGCAGAACAAGAAAATACAAAAATTAGAGACAAACTGGCAGAGGGTAATCTAGTTGACGACAGTCTTGCAGACCCTAAAGTTATGGAACAGAAAATAAATGAAGAAGTCAGTACTATATTTGGCTCCCTTAGTAATTCTACTAAGTAGTTGCTCTTGGAAACCAGAAAAAGAAATAGTAACGGTTGACAGAATTGTTAAACCGACAATTGCCGTTGTACCAAGACCAAGACCTGTAGAATTTGATGAGTTAAAGGTTAAGGTAATTACTGAAACAAATGTGCAAGAAGTAATTGAAGAGATGAAGACTAATCAAGGACAATTCCTTGTCTATGCTCTTGATCCAATGACATTTAAAAACTTAGCAATTGGTATAGAAGAAATAAAACGATATATACAACAACAAAGAGATATAATCATCTATTATGAAAAGGCGGTAACAGATGAAAAAGCAAGTAAGATACCTGTCGGGGAGAACTGAGATGGCAAAATTTGATTCACTAATGAAAGCAACTTTCAATCCACCTAGAAACTGGACACTTCTAGAGGAGTTGAAATTTTATTCGGATGAACTTACTGAGGGACAAGCAAATATGTTAAGAGAGTGTGAAGTTCAAGTGAGCAAAAAGCGTAAGGCTCTGCCTTATATTATTACTGTACCAAAAGGTTATGTAACAGACATGGCGTCTGTACCAAGAGGTTGTTGGGCGTTTATTGCACCATTTGATGTTGCAAGAGCAGCAGTCATTCACGACATCATGTATGAAAAAATCAATACACAATACAAAACAGTAAACGAATCTGCTGCAGCAGAAGAGGGCCCTGCAACTAAAAAAGAAAGAGAAGCATATCGTAAGATTGCAGATGATACTTTTCTAGAAGGAATGAACGCATCTGAACCACCTGTTGCCGCATGGAAGAAATATGCAGCATACTATGCAGTAAGAGCATTTGGTCGTTGGGCAATCAACAGTAGTGCAAAAAGAGAAGTTTAGGGTAAACAAATGTGGTTTTGGGTCGTTAGTAATATTGCAGGTAGTTTACTTGGTGCTGCCTCAACTGCATGGTTGAAAGATACAAAAGTTGGTGTTTGGGGATACAAAAAATTTGAAAGTATCGCAAACTGGGCAAAAGATCGTTACGGTATTGATATCCTAGATAAAGAGGATATTGCTTGGAGAACAAAATTTCCAAGTGTCGCAAAAAAAATGGATGAATTGGAACAAAGATTGCATGACCTAGAAGACC